>Ga0126342_10012467_pt1 | contig 15161 bp, 10 predicted proteins | sample Cyp1metagenome_FD_92528 | JGI IMG/M metagenome (GOLD analysis project Ga0126342, IMG submission 92528) | Coral microbial communities from Lord Howe Island, Old Settlement Bay, Australia - Cyphastrea 1 metagenome | ecosystem: Host-associated > Invertebrates > Cnidaria > Coral ...
TCCCCTTAAGCCCCCCCTTAAGCCCCCCCTTAAGGGCTTCCACCCTTCAAGGGGGGGGGAAGGGGGGGCACCCTTCATGACCCCTTAAGGCTCCCCTTAAGCCCCCCCTTAAACCACCCCTTTGCCGTTGCAGCGTCATCGCTGCAGTGCTGTCGTGGCAGTTCAATGTTGCAATTTGGGCCCCAAAAAAGAGATGGAAGGCGTTGTTCAACGCTAGATTGAGGGATGAGGGTGCGTGAAGCTGGACGAAGTTGGTAGGTGGTGCCTTGTCGTTGCTTTGATGGCTCGAAGGCACTTTCTTTGCAGCCGTTCGGGCCCAGAGCTTTAGTCAAGAAAAAATAGATCGAACTGACGAAGAAATCGAATGCATCTTTTCCTTCACCAGCGCCTGTCACACACAGGGAGAAAATTGTTTTCACACACACACACAGGTGCTTTTACATACATGTCACATGTGTTTTTACACGTGTAGAAACTTTTACGAAGAAAACTTTTTCACAATTTTATTTTTATTTTTTTGATCCGTAGAAACTTTAACACACAAAAACATGTACACACACACAAAACAGAACGACGGAAAACGGTGTTTTTCTTTCCCGCCATGGAGTCGTTGAGTTCGCGGCCGCCGGCTGTGTCCTTGGGTGTTCCCACCGTGTTGCCTGGCCTGGATGAGATCCTCTACCGGGAAGCGGAGGAACGGAAACACCGCCAAGAGATGCGAGAACGAGAAACCTTGTACCTTGGATTTGGAAAATTCGGAAGATTCGGAAGGGATGCAAGGAATGAGTTTCTGGATTTTGTGGCTGCGTGATGGTTTGCTGATGGTTGATGGTTGATGGTTGATGGTTGATGGTTGCAAAAATTTGCAACTTGCACATGTGAAAAACAATGGAACAGCAAACACGGGGGCATGAACTTCCAAAATGAAATCAACTAAAAACGTTAAATGATGGTGGTCAACAGTGAGACATGTGGTTGTCCCAGGTGTTTGAAAAGGAATAATCATTGAGTCCAATGTGGTAACAAATTTTGTCAACCAGCCGGCGAATCTAGAGATGACAAGGTTTTGTGATTGTTGTTTTTTTAATAAAAAATACGCGGTCAATTTTATAGCCAATGTTCGGCCAATTGCGCATTTTGGCAGGAATCATGAAGATTTCGACGTGGGTGAAATTTGGAATTTGACCAAGTGGATGCTGTTTATGTCCAAGCATGCACAAACATCCGCAGTTTCAGAGGGTCTTGGTTCTTGACAAATTGTGGATGGTTCTGACCACGCGTACGTAGCACCCCACAAAGTGGGTCGTATTCCATCATGTCCCATTGAAAAACACCCCAAACCATCGAAAAATCATTGAACATCATTTAAAAACTAATATAAAAAAACATCAAAACCATTTGAAAATCATCGAAATTCCATCGAATTTTGGGTCACAAATCAACCGGAACCCCCATCTCCATCCACGCCAAGGATTCACCTCCGAGAGCAATCCATTCCCCGTTTAGGGCGGCGTTCCAAAGCCTATTACGGCGCACGGTTGGAACGGGAACTGCTGGCAGCCTTTGACCAATGTCCTGAGAGGAACTTCATTGCCTTGAATGATCAGAAAGAGGTGAGGAAAATTGGGACCTGAGTGGTCTGATTTGCTTTGTTTTTTTTTGACTTGTCAGATAGTGAATTTTGGAATTTCAACCACAAAATGAAAGTGTTTAAATAAAACAGAGACTGGTTCATTCTGGGGCATGGCTGGGACCTGAAATGTGAAACCAGTGTCTGAAAATGGTTATGATAGGATACCTCAATTTATGAAGAATTTAGTATGTTTTAACGGGGCAATTATGATGAACCATAAAATTTTGGGTGGTTTTCACCCAATTTTTCAGGCAACACAAATTTGAGTTCTTTTCAGATGTATATTTTTAGGGTGCTATTTTAGTTATCACGTGATTGGTGTAAAGAGAGACCAATGCAAGGTAAGAGTTCAAACAAACTTAGAAATCTCCTAGCAACCGTTTCTAGAAACCTATCAATGATTTGTCTGTCCACGCCATCAATAGGGGCATACCTTGGGTTCAAACGTGATGTACATGAAACTGTTTAGCTATTGTACTATATTTTTCTTGGTTACACAATTTTAAGTAATGAAGTAAACGCAAAAATAGACTATCCCCGATATCACCAGAAATTGGGTGAGTCCCACATTACATCTCCTTTCCTTTTGGCGCGCCCATCGCCGGTTCTAGATTCCTTTTCTTGGATGTTTTTGGGACATTGGCTGGGTCTTTACACACGACTTTCCAGCCTCATCTCTTTCGTTCAAAGAATTCAACATTGGCTTTGTATCCGCTTCAACATTTTTTTCATCAAAAACATATTGGCACCCAAATGGAGGTTTCCTAAAAATTTGGGTACCCCCAAATCATCCATTTTAATGAGGTTTTCCATTGTAAACCATCAATTTTGGGGATCCCCCATTTTAGGAAACCCCCATTTTAGGACACTTTCCGCTACAATGAGTCGGTATAAAGCCGATGTCCGGCGGATTTATGGGGGTCCAACCATGGTCATACTGATCACTAATGATCACTATGGTTGGACCTAAATACTGATCACTATGGTCACTGATACTGATTTTTGGTACCTAAAATCACTCATGATCAACCAACATCAGCATTAAATCATATGAAATCACCTCGAAATCCCCATATTTTTTGCAGTGTTAAAATCCCCCATGAATTGATGGTTAGATAGATCCCTGTTGAAACACCATGACATCACCCTTTCTTTTGCTTCAATCCCCATGTTTTGAATGGTAGAAAAATGAAAGCTTGGTTCCCTGGTTCCATTTTGGGGTCCAGATCATTTTTGTTGCATTCTTTTTACCTGGTTGGTGGTGACTGGAACCATGGAATTTTGAATGACTTATGACTTTCCATTCAGTTGGGAAGTTCATCATCCCAACTGACGAAGTCCATGATTTTTCAGAGGGGTAGGCGTACCAACCACCAACCAGTTTACCCTCTGGTTATGTCAAACATAGCTATTGAACATGACCATAGAAATAGTTGATTTACCCATTAAAAATGGTGATTTTCCATCGTTTTTTCTATGTTTACCAGGCCGGGTACCATATTTTCCCATGGAATTTTCCGATTGCTTCGCGGCGGAGCCGCGAAGGTTTTGGCGATTCCCAGAAGCAAGGTGGGCGACGTGCTGGAGCTCATGGGCTTTGTGAAGGTGCTTGATGATGAAAAGATGTGGCTATGAATCAATACCTATTAATACCATTTTTAGAGGGATGAACATCTATTTACCAGCTATTTTTATGTTCACCAGGGGTACAAGGTTTTGACCCACTGCCATGTGTATACAATATAAAAATAGTTGGTGATGATCCTTTTTTAGAATATGTAGTTGGTAATATATCATACATATGATGTATAGTGCAATAATATATATATATAGAATTATATATATATAATAGACATTGATTATATATATATGGGTACAGCGGTGATTATGATTATAATATGTATATATATACATAGGGATAAATGATTTGAACAGTTGCTGGATCATTATTATACATACTATATATAAATAATTGGTTATACAAAAGTGATTATATATAGTTGGTGATATTTACACCTACATATCTATACATACACAATATATATATATATATTAGGTTATATATAACCTATGATATAAAAGTGATATATAGATATATTTATACAATTGATTATATATAATTGATGATGTATAATTGATGATATTTAGCTGCCTATACATAATTGAATGAAACTGATGCTATATCATTGATGATACAGTCGATGATATATAGTTATATATATATACCTGACTTTACATAATTGATGATATATGATTGATTATCTATAATCGATGATATATAATTGCTTACACTTAATTGATTATATATCACTGATGAAAAATATTTTAAAAAAACATGATTATAAATAATTGATTATATATAACTGATGATAAATAATTGATAAATATTTGATGTTATATAATGGATAATATATATATATATTGATGAAATTAATTGCTCACATATAATTGTTTATACATAATTGATTGTATATAATTGATGATATAGTATTGATTGTACATAATTGACGACATATCACTGGTGATATATAATCGATGATATATAATTGATTGTATATTATTGATGAGATATTATTGATTACATATAATTCATCAGATATGATTGCTTATACACAACGCTTGTACATAGTTGATTGTACTGTACATAGCTGGTGATCTATCATTAATTTTTATATATTTCATGATATATAATTGAATATATATATATATAATTGCCTACACACAATTGATTAATATTTAACCGATAATAAATATTTGAAATTAATATTTAAGTGATAATAAATAATTGATTTTATATACTTGATGGTATATAACTGATGATATATAATGAATTATAATTAATTGATGATGAGTAATTCATTATATATAATTGATGACATATATTTGATATATAATCGATGATATAAAAATTGACTATTCACAATTGAGGATATATATATATACATAATTGCTTGTACATAATTGATTATATATAGCTGATGATATGCAGTTGATTAGATATAAATTGATGATATATGTATATATATATTTATTATAGTTTATATATCACCCATTATATATAATTGAAGATATACATTTGATGATATATAATTGATGATATACATATTTTGATTATATATATATATGTATATATATATATACAATTTATTGTATATAATTGACTATATATATATATATATGTATATATATACATATATATATATACATATGTTGTTGAGTAAGTATATGAAAGTTATATAGTTCATTGCATATAATTCCTTGTATACAATTGGTTACTGTGAATAATGCCTCAGCGGCAGCCATAAAACGCGCCCGTTGCTCGGGTGCGTCCAGTGGCCAGGCAACCTTTTGTTGTGCTCAGCCATCTGGGGTTGGCAAATGAATCATGTTAGCATCTATGTATATATATATACACTTATCACAATTGATTACATATACTTAATTGTTTCACTCATATATATATATATATACATATGTAAATACACAAACACACACACACACATATATATATATATTTATACATTTGATGATACACATACGCATGTTATCACCTATGATTGCTATTACTATTAATAATATTTTTGTCATTATGACTCTTATTACTATTACTACAATTTCTATTATTACTATTATTACAATTATTACTATTATTTCTATTATTACTATTTTTAGTACCATTACTATTATTACTATTATTGCTATTATTACGATTCCTGTTACTATTAGAATTATTAGTTATGTATATACGTATATATGTATATACATGTGGATGTAGGCAGATAGGTAGATAGATGGGTGAAAAGATGAATAGGTAGGTGGATATGCAACAGAGATTGACGTACACAGGTATATAATTTAGTTTGTAGATATGATGTATGCCCCTAGATATTTACACAGGCATAATGCGTTCAGAATAGACAGGTCCTTGCGTCACATACTGGAATACAATAGGTGTATATGTATCATAATACATATAGGCAATATTCAAGTCAATACAGCAGATAGCAAATCCACACAGTGCCAGAGTGCCCATGTGATAACCGGTCATCTAAGACTTCATGCAATGTTGCAGCCAGAATATATAAACAACCATCGCGCTAGGAATTCCCCACTTGCAATGACCAAACCATCTAGACATGTATGATTTGATCTTCAAATCCAGTTTTTGCCAGCAAAAACTGTTGGCAGGACAACAGTTTTTGCAGTCGACTGGGCGTTCTCTTGGACAGGGAGGAGTCTGGTATGATCTGTTTCGATCGCTTGCTGCATTTCATCTCCAACGCCTTGGACACGGAACGGACGCCTCCAAGGTTTCTCGCCTTCAGCCTGGAAGAGGAGTGCTTCAATCAGTTGGAATGGCAGCTGAGCAAAGACTTTGGGAGGACTGGGGGGGTCCCAAAATTTCAGCCATTTGAGGTGAAATTTTTAGAGATCACTTGAAATGGTGCAAAATCCTGATATTGTCCTAGAAGATACACCGAACCCTGTAGGATGTTGTACAACAAACACAACAAGAGCACTACAGAGTCCATTGCTCGGCGCTTCGAGAGGGCAGCCGACCCGGAACCGCCACGGCCTCCTTCGCCTCCGCCGCGGCCAACGACGCCACGGTGCCCGGCGGCGCGGGCTGGGTCTGCGAGCCCTGAAAGGGGGACCCCACGGGGGACCCCACGGGGGACCCCACGGCTGTCGCGGTGTCATCTGTTGTATCACCAAGCCGTTTTTGCGGCCAAGAAACTTGGTATGGTGTTGATTTTCGGTCCAAGTTTTGGGGTGTTTTTTTTGGGTGTGCAGAGTGCGACTCATCGATTGACAGGGCTGAATTTGTTACGCAGTTGTTTGAACTTTGGGGGCTCTGTTGTCAGTTTGCCACAGCTGTTGTCAGTCTGCCCCTGAAGGTTTTGTTGGAAAGTTAGTGTGCCAGCCGAACTCAGGAAAGGAGCCCAACTGGAAAAGGAAATCAAGGAATTGAATTTGCAACAGGAGATGCAACTTGGTTTTGAAGCTTCAGCCCTTTTTGTGCTCTGTTTTCTCGCTGATTTCGGTCACTTACTGAGCTGCCTTCCCAACCATGGGTTGCAGCGGTGGTTCGCTACTGCTTGGAGGATCTCACAGAGTAGCTGCGAAGTACGGTTCATAAGTCCCCCAACTCTGTCTTTTTCATTTACAATTTCATTGCAGAGGTTTGCAAAAGTCAAGCAATTTCTGTGGAGTTTTCCCTTTTTCTTCCTTTTTTCTTGGACAACTACCACCACCATTGCCATGTCCGCGTGGTTTCCAAGGCAGGAGTGCACCTTCCACCCTCAGCTGATCGCTTCCACCCCGCAGCGCCGTGCCGCTTCGCCGCACGTGCGGAACTTCGAGGCCACAGTGATGCGCATGAAGCAGGCGCAGAAGCAGCACCAACGGAGGCTGAAGGAGCAAAATCGCATCCCGGCAGGTCACTTCGATTCACTTGGCTTGTTTTTGGTGGATTTTTTTGAGTTTTTTTTTTTAAATATAATATGTTATATATAAATATATTTTCAAATGATTCTTTCATTTTTGTTTTAATGGATGACTTTCTCATACTATTCATGATGGTATTGACCAAGCCATTTGGGTACCATTCTATGGAGGGCTGCCGGTGATTTTTGTGGTGGTTTTGTTGGGCGCCTTAAGGTCAACCAACGACTGAACGGGACTAGTACATTATCCCATAGTCAGAGTACCCTCTCCTTACATATGAAACATCACCATTTTATAGCTAGGTAAATCATAAATCATAAATCTATAAACATTCTTCCCATAGTTTAAAACATCCTGAATTTCAAACGCGCAATGCGTTCGTCGCGTTTTTTCAAGGCGAGAAGTACGAGAAGTTGAGACGTCTGGGACCTCAACCCTTCTCATGCGCCTTCCGCCGACGGAGCAAACCCAAACCTTTGGTCTATGTGGATGTGAAGGCCCGGTGCTCGCCTTGACCGGTGCAGTTGGGATCAGTTGGGTGGGACAGGGTTGGAACCGGTTGGTCAACCCACGCTCCCAGCTTTTCTCCATTTTTGGCTGTGTCACGAGAACATGAAAATATGTGCAACGAGGAATATATAGCAGCCTCCAAATAGGTTGAGAAATTGGAGGGCCTGGAAACCATGACTTCTGTAGTGGATCACCACGCAAGCGCGAATCCTCATGGATGATGTTATGGGGCTTGTATTCCCATAGCCTCACAGTACCACGAATGTTCTGTTTCTTGGTCATCATTTATTGGGAAAGATTACCCTCTGGTAATTTAACATAGCTATTGAAAATCACCATAGAAATAGTGGATTTTCCCATTGAAAATGGTGGATCTTTCCATAGTTATGTTAGTTTACCAGAGGGTAACCAAGGTTGGTTGTTGCTCATTGATGGCTTTTGATTTCTCCGCTACTCATGGGTGAGTTTTTGTACATTACCCCGACATGGCAATGAGATAACGGTGGAACTCAGAGAACATGATGGTTGAAATCTCCCAGCAATGGCTGGTTGCATTGATCCATGAATTTCCATGATAATTTTTGAGGATGAAAATTCCATTCTCCATTTTTCACAAGAACATACAAGAACCATAGATATACTATAGATCATTTCAACATATTTCAACCACTTCAACCATCCCATTGATCACCATTGATCACCCTTGTTTTGCTGCTTAAAAGCTATGGAAAGTTACCACTTTGGCTACGGACCGCGCCACTGGTCAGGTGGGCTCTGGCCGGACGGGCCGCGTGGGCGTTCACGAAGGTGACGACTTCCGGGTATTGGCCAGGCAGCCTGCCGTGAAGGGAGAGAATCGGAGAGAAGTCATGGAAAAAAAACATGCAGATATAGGGGATGTTGATATATATATATATACATATATATATATATATAGATCATAGATTATAATTATATATATATATATGTATATCATGATATCATATATATATATAGCATCATCATGATGGAAAAAACCATAGAACAAAATCGATGGTGATGAACATGGCATGAAGATGTTGGCAGATGTTGGGATTTCCGAAGTCATGTAATTTGTGCCCTAAATTACATCCAAATTAGACCATTTTTAAGATTGCAAGCCCATGGTGCCTTGGGGTACTCCCATTCTATGAAACTTCCATTTAAGTGGAACATTTTCTTTGGCGATGACATTTTATGAACTGGGAGGGTAACAAAAAACATGGACATGGGGATTGTAGTTGTAAAAGACGGGCCCTTTGCCAACAGAATTGGGGGATTTTATGCCAAAAAATCTACGGGTAAATGGGGTAAATCCTGAATCTTCATTTTGGGTTGCGACCATGATGGACTGACAATCACAGGCAAGTGGGTGTAGTCAAAAAACAAAACTCCATTGCTGTGCATAGATAGTGGTTGGTAAAGATGTTTGGCTACTCTCAGTATGTCTTAAAATATTGATTTGTTTACGGGTACTCATTTTGATACATATCGTATCCATATTATATCACATTCCACAGTATATCATATATATATACACATACTTGTATCATATATCTTGTATAATATATCACATAATCATATCATATCACATCATATCATACTCGAATCCCCAAAAATGTGCATTGAACTTGCCGAATTGGCGGCCGAACATCTGTAGTATTTTTCCCGCGAACTCGGCTCCAGGAACTTTGCCAAGACCTTCCAACTTGACCGAGATGCTCGGCCCATACGGACGTTGAGCCTGGGTGAGCCTGGCTTTGGTACGTTGAGCAAAGGATGTCGCCATAAATGGAGGGAATCCCCCAGCCATTTCCTCCATATGATTTGGGAAGATTCAACAAGTCACAATTTGTTGTTAACAGTTCGAGTTTTTTGTCGGACAACGGTCCCAGATCTCTCAATTTTGGCTGATTGAATCCTGACCAGTTTTTTTTTTCCAAACCGCAGTAACCACTGAAAAAATGTCATATTTCACTGTATATCACAAAATATATATACTTATATCATGATGATATACCAATGATCATGATAAATACTATATATATACTCATATACTTATTCATACTATATATAAATATATATATCTCATATATATATACATATCACATATATATATATATATACATATACCATATATCATACCATATCATACCTATACATGTATATACACTTATATACTTATTAATACTATATATATATACCATATATAGTGTACATATCTATATATATACACACTTATACACACCATGTATAGTGTACATTGCAAGTGGTAGGAAATCATGGTGGAGTTCGATCACAATATATATATATATATATACATACCATATATAGTGTACATATATTTATATATGTACTTATTATATATTATACTATATGAATATTCCCAGTTGTCATGGATGAATTCCTGTCAGACGTCCCAGGAAGCGGCGCGGCGCCTGGAGGCGTTGCTCCGCCAGGCCTACGCCTGGCGCGCCTGGCAGACGCTGAAACCGGGAAGGTCGCCGCAAAGCTGAGCCCGGAGCCCGGCCCCTGGAGGTTCATGGTGCAAATTACTTGGGAGTGATTCTACTCACTACATCTCACTACAAGCCTATTTCAGGGGAAATATCACGAGTTCAATGAATTCGACCATCCCCACTGATATGGCAGTGTGTCAAAACCTTGTACCCCTGTAGTTCACATCAAAATAGCTGGGATTTATGGATGTTCATCCCCCTAAAAATGGTATTAATAGGTATTGATCCATAGCCACTTACTGGTGCTTAGTAGGGAATGGATGGGAATGGGGGAATGGGATAATTAATGGTTATTGTGGATCATTCCCCAAAATTCCCTAAGCACCAGTAAGATTATGGGGATATACAAAAATAAGTAATAGTGATGATAATTATAAGCATAATTATAGTTATAATAACATTCATAATAATGACAACAATATCAATGATAATAACAATAATAATGATGACAACAAAAATAAACAATAATAGCAACGATAATAATAATGAATAACACAAAAATAACAAAAATAACAATAATAACAATAATAATAGTAATAATGAATAACAATACTAACAATACTAATATTAATAACAATAACAACAATAGTAATAATAATAGTATATATATAAATACACATATATATATATAATATGTATAGTATATAAAGACATCCTGAAGATAGATGACATGGAATTTTCAACCATAGCATTTTACTGTGTTTGTTTAGACATTTCCATATTCTATCTACTCCATGAATATATATATATATGAATCTATTTCTATCGTATAATAACTGATACACAATGAGGGGCTAATCAGCAACCCAGAGTTAGTAAGTGGTTCATGGTGAAAAGATATGAACAGATGTGACAATTGTGGGGTTGTGTGTCTGTATTGATTAGATGTTATTTAGATGTTATTCGATTTTTTAGATGAACGTGACGGTGATATTTATATAGATGTTGTTTAAAAAGCGTGGGTTTGCAGGTATTTTATGACCTTGAAAGTGAGGAGGTAGCCACAAATTGATGAGGGTGAACAATGGGGCCGTGTAACAGCTATGAGATTTCTATCATCATTCGGTCAAAAGTACCATTCATTGAAATAAACATGGAATTTCCCATGGACGTTTGCTGATAGAGTGGCTCCATCTGATCATTGCAAATGATGGCCTCCAAGGGGCTTGGTGGAAATTAAATTGAGAAATTGGTAATTCTGATGATTCTGATTTTATTTTTTCTGGGAGCACCCCCGGCCGAACAACTTTTCAGGGCGCCCCCAGAAATTCATCGTTGATGGCGACAAAGCTTCGCAGCTACGGCACGTCGCGACGGCAGCGATGGCAGATGTACAGCGGACCCAGGAGTGATGGGCACTGGCAGCAGATCCAGCGGCAAACTGCCCCCAATTTGGAGGCACAGGTGACAAGTGGTGATAGTGACTGATAGTGGTGATTCATATTTTTTCAGTCATGCACAGGTGTTGAAGCGGTAAATCCGAGGTATTTCTGTTGCTAGCTTGGAGAAACCCGGGAACTACTGCAACCAGCAACGATCCGAGCGTGCGGCCCACGATCCGACGAGTCGCGATTTTAATTTGATGCAAAAGAAGGGGACCCTGCTGGCAGCTGTTGTGGTCAGAAAGTGGGCAGAAAGGCTGTCGTTTACATTCGTTAACCAGCTGTGATATCAGGCCATGCCCATGGTTTTTCCCAATTTTGCATGTGCGCAGCCGTGGTTTCAATCCCGAGGAATGAATTAGCCTCTGGTTATTTAACGTAGCTATGGAAAATGGCCCATCTATAGATGATTATTTACCCATTAAAATGGTGATTTCCCATAGCTACGTTAGATAACCAGAGGGTATTTGATTTTTCAGTTGGGTCTGATCTTTACCATGAAATCCATGAACAATGGCACGCCAGGCCCTGGATGTTTTTTTTTTCGTTCAAAAAGTTTCAGCTCGTGACTTTGACCTGTTTCGAAGGTGGGATTTTTTTTTCCACCTACCCTCTGGTAAACTAACATAACTATGGAAAATCACCATTTTTAATGGGAAAATCCACTATTAATGGCCATTTTCAATAGCTATTTTGACATAACCAGAGGGTAAGTCGTCAGCCATTTCCAGCTCTACCGGTTTTTCGGTTTTTCAACAGCTCCTTCCATGGCGAAGAACGGCGGCTATGCCAATGAGGTGCGATGCAGTGATCCCGAGCGATTCCAAAGATTTCAGTCCCAGAGAATCAGCATAGCCATGGGGGAAGTGGAAACAATCATCTATATAATGTATAGTTTATATACATAATAGATGGTATATAGATGTATGCACATATTGTATATGTATATACACATTATATAGAGAATCATGAACAGAATAGAGAGAAGAAGGGATCCCCCAGATCCCGGAATCCCGGCTGACTCTCCAGCCACAGGCAGCTGATGCAGAGTACCTGAAGAGAAGCACTCAGGATGGGGCCCACTGGGATGGGCTTGGGGATAGTGATGCTCCATAGAGTCCAGGTCAGATCAAGACCTAAAGAGCCCTTGCACTTGATGGATCTTGATGTTCCCCCCTCCAACTTACCAAGAGGTGGATGACTTGGAGATCTTCTTGAAAAAATACTCATTATCCCCACCTTTGTGGATGGTTGTGAAGCTCTCAAGTCTCCTGGATTTGCGCGCTCTTGCGTATAGACTTGATGCATTTTTTGGTGGAGGCGACAGTTAGATGTCGAAGCGCAATTTGGCCCAGCATAGCAGGATTATCAAGCCCAATGATTTCTGTGATGCAGCTTCAAAGGACAGAGATTGAAGGTCAACTTCTGTGCTCCGACAGGGATGCCATGTACCTTCCAGATGGCAGACTTTCTGAATTGCACTGGACATTCTGCAGGTCAAATGTGTCGATGGAACATCCGCCGTTCATAGATGATTTCCCCCATATCTTCGTGTCACAGTCGATTAGCCATTTTTTGTATGCTCAGTGCAACGTCCAGGAGTATGTGCTGGCGAGCAGTGAGAAGCTCTCATCACCAGAAGTGGTGGGCTATGACTTCAACCAAGGCCCGCGAGTTGTTGCGAGGTGTTGCTGGGAAACAGGATGATGTACACCAACAACTTTTTTTTGGAGGAGGTATCCTAAATTTTCAGACCCAGAATATATACTATATAATACTATATATATATACATATTTACATACATATATATATATATATTCACCCCAGTAAGTGGTTTACAGTTCCAGTTGTAAGTAGGGTCAGTAGGACTATTCCAGGTATATATCATTCGGGTTGTAACCCACTTAGCTGGGGTGATCCGCCAAGTATTTTCGAGACAAACCCATTGGTCGATTCTAAGACTAAGAGAACTTCGCCCAAAGCAGCAGCTTTCTTGGCCTAGCTGAGGGTTGTTTGAGAATGTACTCGGTGGTTTAAGACCAACGAGCGGCCAGACAATCTGCCTTTCAAGATGCTTCCTTGCAAATAAGAATACAAATGTTTACCATTTCAGTTGTGGTATGTAGTACTAATTTTCCTTCATGACTTATCCCCTTGGCTTGAGGAGTGGACTATGAAGCCTTGCTTCAATCCTTTGTCACCACAGGTGCGGCAGTAACTCGCGGCAGGGTGGCAAGTTACAGCTAGTTTTTTGGCACCTCCAGTGTTGTCCGAGGCTTCCAAGCCACCAACATGGGCAAGGTGCGGGACATTTTTTCTGAGGAACCATGAAATATCTTGAGGTGCCACCAACTCTTCGCTCAGCTCTCCGATATATCCCATGAAATCACCATGAAATCACCATGAAATCACCATGAAATCACCATGAAATCACCATGATTTTCTTGGTGAACAAAACACCATTCTTTTTTGCCATGAAAAAAAAAACCGTTCGGTTCACCCGTTGAGGCCATGATGGAAATTGAGCGAATGCTCGACTGGTCCCTGGCAGATGATCCTGTGCCAGAGGATGAGGCGCGGTGACCCCAAAGATGGTAAAGTTGTTGGGGGGGAATTCTGGGAAGTTGTGTAAAAATTGTGCTACTTGATTTGATGTTGATGCTTCGTGTTTCATTACCATTGAACCAGGTTTGTTTGTTGGTGTGTTTGTGTGCGGGCTCCTGGGAATGCTATCTTCGTGCTAGCTTTCGTTCTGGTCGTTTGGTTTCTAGGTGCGCCCCACTATTTGCGCAAGCCGCCAGTATTCTATTCTCAATGCAGCAATTTCCCGCAAGTCTTGCGACTCTCTTTACCTGGAAATCATGGAACTATGGACCACTGGCAGATCTCATGGACCTTCTGGTTTTTTTGAACGTAGCGAACTGGAAAATCACCGAAGTCAAACGGGTAAATCATCGAACTCAATGGGCTGTGGCTTCAATAGCTAGGGGTTGAACCACCCAGTGGTGTTGGAGCCTCCCAACTCAGCCTTCAGGTGGATGAATTTAAAGATGTGGAGGCGCGGCTGGCAACAAGATGCGCTGCGACATTTTTGGAATGTGACATGGTGAAAATTGTATCATGAAGGAAGGCATTTCAACATTTCAACATTTAAGCAACAACAACAACAACAACATCACCAGCCTCATCATCATCATCATCACCACCATCATCACCATCATTACCATCATCATCACCATCATCACCATCATCATAACCATCAACATCATCACCATCATCATCACCAGCATCACCATCATCATCACCATCATCACCATCATCATCACCATCATCACCATCATCACCATCATCAGCATTATCAGCATCATCACCAGCATCATCAGCATTATCAGCATTATCAGCATCATCACCATCATCAACATCATCACCATCATCATCATCATCATCACCACCATCATCACCATCATCACCATCATCACCATCATCACCATCATCAGCATTATCACCAGCATCACCATCATCACCATCATCATCATCATCATCATCACCATCATCACCATCATCACCATCAACAGCATTATCAGCATCATCACCAGCATCACCAGCATCATCAGCATTATCAGCATCATCACCATCATCACCATCATCAA
>Ga0126342_10012468_pt1 | contig 15160 bp, 10 predicted proteins | sample Cyp1metagenome_FD_92528 | JGI IMG/M metagenome (GOLD analysis project Ga0126342, IMG submission 92528) | Coral microbial communities from Lord Howe Island, Old Settlement Bay, Australia - Cyphastrea 1 metagenome | ecosystem: Host-associated > Invertebrates > Cnidaria > Coral ...
ATTTTTCATTGACTTTTCAATGTTTTAAAGATGTTTTTCATTATTTTTCATTGTATTGTTGGGTAGATTTCATGCATATTCTGCATATTTGTAGTACATGGAAGACACGGGACGGTCGAAAATGCGTCAATAATTTTGGAGTTTTAGGGGTCTTCAGGACTACATAAATAGGGTTAGAATGCTGTCCCGGATTTTTTTAAGGGTTTCAGGACTAAATAAATATGGTTAGAATGCCTCCCAAATTTCTCACGCGGTACGCGGAAATGGATATCTAAATCCACTTGCCGCCACCAAATGGGCATTCTAACTTTCAGTCCGGCGGTATACAGTGGTTAAACAGAATCACACTGCCTTCGATATAAACCCCATGTGGCAGTGTTCAGACCTACACAGGTCTATACCCATAGCTACACATACGAAACTCGGCTACCCGTTAAGCAACCCATTACATATTTAACAGTTTACCACTATGCTGACAGGATTTTCATTGTTCTGTCTTTTGGGGTTAACAATGGGGTTAATTACCATGCATGCTACCCTCTGGTTATTTAACATATGGAACATGGTTCATTTATAGATGATTTGTGATGATTAACCTATGAAAGTTTATTTAAAATTATGATGTTCCAGTTTACAAACCGTTAAAGTACCAGAGGGTATGGGACTAGTAGAGGATATGTTTCAATAATGTTTGGAGCTTAACCATCAAATGGAAGATCAAACATCGTCAAATTGTTAAGTAATTAACATGTTTATTGCTTAGATTCCAACATGTTTCTCCACATATTTTTCTACAATGTTGCTAGGATTTAACTGATTGAACTGATTTAACTCTTTTATCTGTCTGCGGTTACTATATGGCTATGGGTCAAAACCCTCGGACCCTAGATACACTAAAATAGTTGGATATAGTTGGTTAATGGATGGTGGTTCCCTCAATAACACATGGTAATTTCTGATAATATTTCATAGGTTTTGACCCATCCCCATACCCTCTGGTAATTTAACATAAATATGGAAAATCATCATTTATAGTGATTATAGTGGGTTTTCCCATGAAAAATGGTGGATCTTTGCATAGCTATTTTAGTTTACCAGAGGGTATATGCCGTGATCCCAGCAGTTTACCAGTGTCACTGTATCCAGCTGTGCTCCGCCCATGCAGCTGCTATACTTCCCCGGATGTCAAACCATGCATCGCAGCTGCCGTGCTCTGCGATCTTGGATCGTCCGTCTGGCGCGAGTGATCTCCTGTCGCTCTCGCTCCTGACGGATAAATGTGGTTACGGTCTGTCTGAAAATAGGGCTGGCCCCCCCCAAAAAATGATAGTTTCATGCCCCAAAAAATGGTAGTTTCATGCAGTTTCAATAGATAGTAGGGAAAATGATGATTATATTATATAACAGTTATGAACCTTCAGGTCCAATAAGGAAAATGAATGAAAATTATGATTAACCATCAAATTTGGGATGATACCCAAATTTTCAGACAAATCCATATGGGATATGACATGATGGGATGTAAAATGATGTAAATCCTTGGTTCTTTACAAGGTTCTTTCTTGCCAATGCTCGGGGGATTTTCTGTGTGGGGGAGAATGGTAAAAGTTGCAGGAACCATCTTTCAAACCATGCAGTAGGCAGCACCAAATACATGATCCATCTCCAGGGAACTGGTTGTACATATTTTTCCATCCTGGAAGCGCCAAATCTTCCCGACATTCCAGAAGTTAGTCAAACCACCATGGTTTGAGATGGGCGTTGTGTTTCCTGCTGTTTCCTGAAAACTTGTCCAAGTCTAAGATTGTGATCATTTTTTTCTTTGCCTGAGGGGCAAGTGACGGCAAGTGTACCCCACCTGGGTTGACATCTTGGAACATGGCAGTCCTTCATGATGGGTCAGGCGTTGGGAGGCTGCCTCGGTTGTGGACCCCAAAGTAGATCCATGTGTAGCTGGAAAACAAACATGGTTTCCAGACACAAAAAACGCAACATAATCATCCAAAACCCTAATTGAGGTGGATTAGCGTCGAACTGTATTCCAGACCCCTCATATCCCGCGAATGAAATGAAATAACATGAAATGAAATGACATGACATGAAAGCATGACGATGATGAGGATGAGGATGATGCTGATAATGATGATGATGATTATTATTATTATGATGATGATGACGATGACGACGAGGACCATGATGATGATGATGATGATGATGCTGATGATGATGACGATGATGATGACGATGACGAGGATGATGATGATGATGATGATGATGACGACGGTGATGGCGACGGTGATGATGATGATGAGGATGATGATGACGACGATGACGATAATGATGACGATGAGGTTGACGATGATGATGACGATGATGATGATGATGATGAGGTTGACGATGACGATGATAAGGATGAGGATAAGGATGATGATGATGACGATGATGATGACGATGATGATGATAATGACGATGATGATGATGATGATGACGGTGATGGTGACGGTGATGGTGACGGTGATGATGATGATGATGATGATGATGATGATGACGACGATGACGATGACGACGATGACGATGACGATGACGATGACGATGAGGTTGACGACGACGGTGATGATGATGATGATGATGATGATGATGATGAGGTTGACGATGACGATGACGATGGTGATGATGATGATGATGATGATGATGATGATGAAGAGGATGAGGATGAGGATGATGATGATGATGATGATGAGGATGATGATGATGATGATGATGATGACGACGACGATGACGATGACGATGACGATGATGATGATGATGATGATGATGCCGATTTTGATGCTGAACAACAAGTCCAAACAAGTGTAGTCCGTAGAGGATGTTACAAGTATCTATAGAGGCTTTATATGTCATAGTGTTCTGACACATTCAACGCTGGGGTCAAGCTCCGCGCATAGCGCCACACAGGCAGTTGCAGGTGCCGGGCCGCTTGAGAGTAAATTTCGACATGGGCGGCGGCAAAGTTGGTTGTGTAGCTTAGGAAACTCTCCCCTCACTGATATAATAGGGAATACGGATACCATCGGATACCAATAGCTCAGAATCGCTCTCGCTAACTGGATAGAGCAAGAAGTAAAATGGAGAAAACTCTTGAAAGAACCACAACTTGCCGTCATAAAACCACAACAAGATGTGGGGAAATATCTTTCTTCATCTCCATCCCAGGCAAGCAATTCGATGATACCCCCAGAAAGGTAGCTCGTGTCAGCCCCACATGTCCACAGTTTATCGGGGCTATACACCAACTTACATCTGTGGGGCACCACCTATGAAGATATGTGGTTTGAGAAGGCGGACCTCCAACTGAATTTTCTGCCAAATAACATGTATCTGTATGATCATTCTATACCCATGCCTTGAAAATGCACATATGCACAAAATATATTTGAACCATCATAAGCGACCACATTTTCATGTGAACTAGTACAGGACCCTGGCAATCTAAAATCTAACATAGCTATGGGCTATGACATAATGAAAGCCACGGGTCATTTAGTTCGACGATTTAGACATAAAAACATGATGACTTTCGATAAAAAACATATAAACTGCTCAAGGGAAACAATCAATCATCTCGGTAAAATAGAAAAAAAACACTACCCTCTGGTAAACTAACATAACTATGGAAAATCACCATGTTTAGTGGGAAAATCCACTATAACTGGCCATTTTCAATAGCTATTTTGACATAACCAGAGGGTAACCTGAAAAGTTCGGCGATTTTGGGATGATTCCCAGTAAGGTCGGCCGCCATGAGAATCTGCCAGGATGGACCCTGCCTGCGCCGCTTCTTGGTCGGGGCCTTTGCAGAAGATGCACAAAGATGAATCCCCCAAGAGATAGAAAAGAAAGATCTTTGTAAAATAGTGGCAAATTATGGCAAATGACTTTCTATCTCCTTTGGGGCTACTATAGAATAGACATATCAGTTTAATATAGTTTAATTCTATAAGCCTAAGATACTACATCATCTCAAAGATCCCAAACCATAAAGGAATGATATTGAATGATGGGATCTTTTAGAATGATGGAAGTCATTGTCAATTGTCTGATTCTTTGAGATCTTTTTGGATGAGAATATGATGAGATCTTTTAGTCAAAATGACTTCCATCTTCAACCGGTTCTTCCCCTCTCTTCCCCCATCACCATCTTCCCAGTGACAGCGCTGCTTAACGCGCTGTTCAGCTCGTTCCATTTCTGCAAACAGAGTTGGGCACCTTGCCGTGGCCATTTCAGCCGTGGCCATTTCACCGGATCCAGAATCTCCCAGAAGATGAATGGGTAGGTCGACATCCAAACAGAGCGTTTCTTGATGTCTTTTCCCCAGTTTTTCTACCCTTTGGTAATTTAACATAGCTATGGAAAATCACCATGATTAATGGGAAAATCCGCTATAAATGGTCATTTTCAATAGCTATGTTAAATTACCAGAGGGTAATCCGAAGTGTGTCCGACTGATGTGTTTTGATCGCTGGGTGCACGACTCTTTCAGAGTCACCACGGATGTAGGGGATGAACCACAATGTTTTTTTTTTCTAGACCAAATGGGGATGCGGGATGTATGATATTAGGGGGAAGGGATTACCAGCAAATATAAATAGATATAGCTCACAGCAACAGAAATGTACAAGTAACATGAAGCCAGAGCAGAGCAACGGGGTGAACATCCCACCTTCAATCCTGGTGTGTCAGTTAAGGTTGGGGCGCAAGGCAGCAATTTCAAATTGGAGGGGACAGAATCGAAAGAATCAATCATTTCACATTTTTGATGGGCATCATTGTTGCTCACATCCGGAATCTCTTACATCCAGATGTTCCAGGTCAAAACCCAGTTGGGCCAAAGAAACATGTTGCAACAAGAATGCCACCCCCCAGCTTTTCTGCACATATATCCGGATGATTTCCACCAAAAACAGCCGAGTTAGCCCTGTAGGTACCGTTAATCTAGGCCCTGTTTCCGCCCCGCTGCGCAACGCTGCGACCTGCCATCGATGTAAATGTCAGCGTGGCTTCCCCTGCCAGGTCAGGGAGAAAAACCGCCCACTGGAATGATAAACGCCGTTTGCTATGGGAAAGTTCCATGAAAATAGACCAGTTACATCACTTTTTGCTACAAAAAATACCGACACATCAGCGATTTTCCATAGTAAACTCTGATTTTCCATAGGGAAGTCTTAAATGATCTAGACATAAAAAATCATGATTCCTGGTGGAACAGAGTGACAAAAAATCTCTGCATTTCCTGGGCTTCTCTTGGCACGAAATCTGGTGAGATCTGACAGGAGCAACATCCCAAGAATCCCAAGCAACCCTTTCCCAGGAAAAAACTAGATTCATCTAATACAGTAGTAGTAATGGACAGAAAACTAACAGGTTTTCCTTGAAGATCACATAGGTGTCGAAGCCATTCAAAGTAATTAGCTGATTATTGCTTGATCACCGTCAATGGGACCAATTCATCATGGTCAAGTCAGAAACTTCGGGGAGGACGATGGAATCACGGAAATCCATATGTTTTGTATATGGGAACATCACCATTTTTGGCGGTATAAAATGGACATGTTCCATGGAATTGCAGTAGACTCAGTAGACGTCCGGAGGGCAGAGGAAAACACAGAACATATGATCCAGGAAACCGATGCAACACATATTTTCACTCGCAGATCGCATCGGTTTCCATCTTTTTCCACTTGCATCAGCTCTGCTTTGCAGATGCTGATCTAACGCATTCCTCACTGGTGGAGGACACCCGAGTGGATCAGATTCATGTGGCCTGAGCTGCCAGCTCCGATTTGCTTGGAAAATGATCAACAGCGCACATACTTATCCCCCCAACCCGTGTCAGGTGAGGAAATGTTCTGACCTTCCCCGATCCAAAAGTTGAAAACAACTTGGAGCCTGAGAGTGGCGCCCATCCCAACCCAATAGGATTCAAGTCCAGTTGCTGCGAAATGCAGCAGTCGAGGTCAATATTCTGCGACCTGAAAGTGCATTTGGTTCCTCACAACGATTGGATGAGGATGACCATAATTTCCTTGGCTCCATGGACACCACCAGCAAGGGAAAGTGACTCCGTGACTCCCTAACACCACACCCTAGGGCCCAAGCACCTCCCCGAAAAAATGAAAATCACCCCCATCTCTCAACAAAGAACGCCTTTGCATGGGGGTACAACTTGATGGCCCCTTGGCTAAGTTGCCTTATAAGTAGTTAAGTCACTTGGGGCTTATGCTAGCTGGTAGTATCTATCGTTGGATGGCATAAAGCAACTAGTACCTGGGGGATGCCACCTTGTACCGATGGTATCAGGTATCACTAGCTCCGGGTTTGAGTGGACGAGAGTGGCACATTTGGAGAATCCAAGTTGTCGTGACCATTCAAATCTTGGTGTATGAATTGCAAGAACTGTTTTGGAAACATTCTAAAATTTGATTAAACAGGTCCTACATGGTCCTACTCTGCATGGTTTTCGATGAAAAACCAAAAAGCACTTCCGCAATGCATCCAGCATCCCCCGCAGAGGCTTGGAAGGAACGAATCCCCCATGGTCATCCCGAAAAAGGACATTTCCCATGCACTTCAGGCTTCAGCCATCCATTTATTCTATGCACGTGTACCTCAAAAATTTGGCCCATGTTTGTCCTGATAAATTGACAGGTTGAAAGTCCAGGCCCCCAAAATTTATTCGTAAGTGTACTTGAGCATACTTTACAGTAATTATTTCCGATCAAATTGTCATCCATATCTCTTCGTATCGTTTTAGAGATATCCCTGTGCGCCATGGCTGATTTCTTTGAGAATCCCGCCCCGCTCTCAACCCATAAACCATGGTGGGATGAAGGGGTGATTTCATCACATGTTTTCCGGGGACCACAACCTATGGGAAAGTCAGACTGAATGGAGGATGGGATTGAATCTGCCATAGCCACGGATACCCATATTGTAACCCGAACCAATGGAGATTTCACCAACAATGAGGATTTTTTTTTTGGGACTACCCTCTGGTAATTTGTTACATAGCTATTGAAAATGGCCATTTATTGTGGATTTACCCATTGAAAATGGTGATTTTCCATAGCTATGTTAAATTACCAGAGGGTATTGCCAGTAAAAAAGTGAAATTATATCCCATGGTATCCCATGATCTCCACTGGCCTCCAATAAGTTCACAAAAAAAGTCATGTCGTCTATGTCCTGGAGGTCACTGGTGGATAACACCCAACAATGTGGATCTATCTGATTTAACCAACGTTTAATGGGGATATAACGGGAATATCATGGAACTTTAAAGTGTCTATTCCGATCTATATTCCCACAAATATATAAGTGAATAAATAAATAAATAAATAAATAAATACATAAATAAATAAATAAATATATTATTATATATTATTATATATTATTAAAATATATTAAATTATTTATTCCCATTCTGTTCTATACATATTAACATTTATATTCCCATTCTATTCCATTGTATGGCATTATACTCCACTACTGGTAAGAATGGCATGACATATTGGTTTGTTCTGGTTTATTGCATACATTGTTGCCATTCAAGAGGTGGATTCCCATCAGATCCCTGTCCATTTCACATCATTTAACATCATTTACCCTCTGGTTATTTAACGTAGCGAACTGGAGTATCACCATTTTTAATAGGTAAATCATCCAAAAACATCTATTTCTATGATTTCTATGGGCCATTCTCCATGGCTACGTGAAAAATAACCAGATGGTAACCTTTCTCGATACAAATCCGGTGATAGGTGGTTCCCCAAGCCATAGCAAGGTGCCCATCTCATCCATGCTGGCCCCGAAGTTGCCCAGATCGTCCAACTCCGCCGAAATGGTGATGTTCTGCTCCCGGCAGCCGCCGGAGTGGTAGTACCTGGGCGTGCGACTCAAAGAGGTGCAGTTTCTGCGCGATTTCTTGGGGATTTCAAAAAAAAATCTAGGGAATTCCATTGATTTTTAATGAAATTGAAAGAATTTCATTGAGTTTTCATGAATGTTAATCAATTTTAATGAACTTGAATGAAATTCAATGGTAGACTGAGAATTAAAGCAACGAAAACGATGATTTAATTGGATTTAAGCAACACTAATAAGGGAGTACTGGATGATTCATGGTGCCCATCAATTTATGATTGTCGGCCTTGTGAAGTAAACTAACTTAGCTATAGAACTGTGAAACACTACCTAGTGCGCTTGGGGGTTCCAATTGGTAAGGGTCCCCCGAATGGTAGTTAAATTGGTTTAGGTCACTAGCTAACTGGGTTGAACATGTGGATAAGTCATGATGTATCTATAGTTCGATGGGGTCCTATAACTTGGAGGGCCCTTTCTGTACGTGGTTGATAAGTATGGTGTAACCCAGTTACAAATGGAATCACTTTCACTATGGGTTACTCGTCGCTTGCTAACTGGTACGCATTTCCAAGTTGGTTCTTGCAGCGACTTCATATCCCGGTCCAACCTCTCTTCCCCTTGCCAAATCATCATCAATCATCTGGCATTGTAGCTTGGTGGAACGTCCACCAGAAAACAATCCATTTGGAAAAGTGGCCTGTCCCATTCACAATTGGCATTTCCCAGTCACATGTTTGATGAAAAGGAGAGGACCTGGACCACGTTTATCAGCCTCCCCACTCCACTTGGCACCCCCATTCATGTCCGCAAACTACTATCAATCACAAAATCAATGACAAATCTGATATAAACAATTTTGCGGATGATTCCGCTCACATAACAATCTTACATATTTAAATTGTTATGAGACATGTGTATATATATATATACACTTCCCATAATGCCATAATACTCACATCCTATCTACACATAACTACACATATCTATATGTCATAATCATCATCTACTTCTCCTTCAGCGTCAACAACCTTGGCCCCACGGATGCCCACGGGGTTCTCTTTTCGGTCCCAGTGGCAGGCGCCCCAGCTGCAGATTCAGATTCGCCAGGGTGGAGGTGATGTCCATGTCCGTGTCATGCGATCCGTCGCCTGCGTGGAACGTGATCCCTTCAGTGCCTGCGATGGAACCATTCTGGACGCCCAACACGTAGTCCTGGAAGGCGATGACGCGGCAACGAGGAGCAACGACGATGACGCAGATAGACAGATGGACATAGATGGACTATACAATTATACCATGAAAAATGGAGCGGTTTGATGCGGTTTGACACCTTTAACCGGCAAGAATTGGGACTCACGCAGAAAATATGATCAATGGATCGGATTGATCAAGGGACAATTTGCAGGAAACTATTTCAATATTAGGTTCTCCTGTGGAGTTGTGACTTTGCGGCATATCCGACATATGCAACAGATTTCAACGGTGTATATATATATACCCATAGGATCCATGTATGCTATATATGGTAACATGGATCCCATCAATATACCCCCTTTATGTTAGCATATATACCAGCACCATGGATCCTATGGGATATATTCATGATATATTAGAGTCCCAATTGGTGGCTTCTTGAAATGGCAGATCCCCAATGGCACATGGCCTGCGGCGCCGCTGCGATGAGGAAGGACATGGTGCCGCAGGAGGCGTGGAGTTTGAGGCGCGCGGAATGCACACGCTCCACAAACCAACCTACGGTTGCGCGACCGTTTTTAAAGGCGGAGAATCTGATAATTTAATACGTGTTTTATGATTGTAATTGCTGATCATTATTCTTAATTGTCATTAGTAATGATGATAGTGATGATAATGATGATTGCTTATGAGAGTGATAATGGGTAGTTTTGATAATACACGTGCAATAAACATTCATAAACACGATATTGACAATAACACTGCTAGTAACTAACATAGTCATAGTTAACCAAACATAATAAAAGTAATAGTAGCAATCAAAGTAAGCACAGCAACACTAGGAACAATAATGCATCACATGAATCGAAGCCTGGCTTAATTTCAATCATACTAAATCAATATAATGATACATCTATACAAAAGATGAAGCCCCAGTTTGCTAGCACACAAGGGTGTAAAACTCCACTTCATTGTAGTTCTGTCTGTTGGGGGCGGGGCTAAAAATCCAACTTTTCACAGGGTCAAGCCACCAACCAAAGCCACCAACCTATGTGGGTATTACCATGGTTTAACCACAACAGCATCCTAAAGCAATACCTGCTTGGTGTTTAATGCAAGCACACGCAAACTACTTTGCAATGGTTTCGTGGAAGTACTGAGCATATATACAGCACACACATACAACAGACATATTCATTATAGTAAATGCATGCATCAATATATATATATATATATTTATTTATTTGTTTATGTGTGTGTACAAATCAGAACAACATTTAACTGGGTCTGGGTCAAAATTGGGTATCCCAATACTTGCATGGACAAGTCTACAAATAGACTCAAACCTATGGTCCCCCGATCGAGGTCTTTAATTTTGACCCATATATGGTGGGCCCCATGGTTGTAAGTTGGTTTATAACCCCATCCTAGTATAGTTATAGTTATAAACCGACCATAAACCAAGTGAAATTATAGTTATCCACCATAAACCATAGGTAGTGGTTATAGTTATCTCCACCATAAACCATAAGTAGTTGTTATAGTTTATATCCACCATAAACCTAGAAAAATTGTAGTCATAAACCAATGTGGCTATCGAACGGGGGCCCCACATTGTATCCAAATCCATTACACCTGGCCAGCGACCCCCAGAGAAGTCTTCCTCGTCTGGGTCTGAGAGCCTGCGCAGCTGGAGCATGCTGGAGCGGAGTTTCATACATGGTGCGCGTATGGAAATATACAACGTGTATCCGTGTAGGAAACTCCCAACCTATACTTTCTAAACCCAAAAAATTAGACGTTTGGAAAATCCGATTCAAAAATTTGGAGGTAAGTTGAACCGGTTTGATCTTTTTGGGTGATACCATATAGATCCACCCACAATACATGGATTATAAAGAATTCAAAATAAGTACTATGTGGTGCTTGGGGGTATAGTCCATTGAATCACCCCAAAAAAAACAGGGACTCCAAATTGAATAGATCAAATGCTTAAACCAAGCTTCTGATGTATTTTTATATTGTCAGGGCAATGAATTGAAAATGCACACAAACTCTAAAACAAGTTTCATGAGTGAATTCTCCAATTTATAATCAGTCAAAACAATAGTTTAAAAAAATCCATAGTTATAAGTTTGTTTTTAAAACCCAGTAACTATAGTTCAAAGTACCATAAACCATAGTCGTCAAATTGGAGTCTCCGGGACTTCACAAAAAATTCACCAACTTAGCGATGTCAAAGCCGAAATCGCCGACTTTCAAAGATCTCATCCAACCTTTCGCACCCTGGCCTTAGGACGCCGTGCAGATGGATGTTCTTATGAGGTGTCACCAGGCCGCCGTTGGTGGCTGCCAGCAAGCGCGTTTCATCCACGTGGATCACCGGAGGGCTGTTCACAGGGTGAACCACAAGACCTGACAAAAAGCGGATCTCCAAGTGGTTGGATGAGTTCAGGGAGATCCACTTCCATAAATGAAAGTTTCCATGGGGGTACCCCAAAACCCCCATAAACTGGATAGTTTATCATGGAACATCCGATGAACAAATCGATGTTTTTGAATCGATGATTTGGGGGTACCCCCATTTTTAGGAAACCGGCAGGGACTTGACATGACAGGGATTTAGAATCTGAGAGCTAAGTTATGATACAACGGATTGCCTCAAAGGGAAAATCTACGGAATCTCCAAATAGAGGGGTTTTGTATAAAATGCCCCTTCCAACAAAATTCAATTCTGAGATGTTGAGCCAGGGTAAATCCCATAGTTGTAACAAAATATGGTTGAATGTTGAATTACTATTATTTCCCACTTGGCAACTGGGACGCACATCGCAAGGTATACCGAAGTTTCCTTCCAAGGGTCTGGTCCTACTGGAGAGATAATCTCAAATACGTGTGCTTAGCCACCACCAATGATGTCCTTTTTTGGAAACATAGAGGGGTCGGTTTGGTACCGCTCACCAAACAGACATTCTAATGAAGGAATCCTTTTTTGGAACGAACCCACCACATGAATCCAAATGACACAGATTTTAGTTCAAACTCAAATATATAATTACTATGTTTCGCGTTTAGAACCCGATTTGGTTTGTCAAAAAGTTTCAATTTTAGATATTTCATGATATGTCATTTGGATTCATTTGGATATATTCTCCAAGCCATGTCTGTTTTTTTCTGCTCACCAAAACACAACCACCATGGCCCGCCAAGCGGCCGATTTCGCACCAGGTCCATTCCGGCGTCTCCGCCATCTTAACGCGGATCTCCAAGTGCACCACGCCGTGGTACAGCGCCGGAGAGGGCGTAAATTGCAAGGCCTTCAGAGCGCTTCTGAAGCCTGGCACTCGAAGATTTCCGAAGTCCAGGTACCCTCTGGTGATTTCAAAATAGCAAAAATGGCCCAGTCGAAATAGTGGATTTACCCATGAAAAATGGTGATTGTCTATAGTTTTTTGTATGTTTACCAGAGGGTACTACCAAGGGGATGTTTTTTTTTTTTTTGCCACGGTTTGTAAAACTCCAATGAGGATCGTGTTGGTTTTTATCATATCAAGCAAAAATTTGGATTATATAAGAACTCGCAGTCTCGAAGCAGGGGATACTGAAACTCTGGGTAGGGATCAAAAATTGACAGAATCATTGAAACTTCCCCAGTTTTTCTTGACAAAGTCAACCCCTTTCCACTTCTCGGACTAACCTTAACCAGGATGACACTTTAGTCACTAAATCATTGAATGGTTTTTTGAAAATTCCTCCAAACAGGACTTCATCAATTTCCTGGCCTCGCGAGCAAAATGTTTCAACACGTTTCAACTATAGGATTCTCATCGCACTTAGCAAGTGGGTTAGTTCACCCTGGTTAGGTGGATTAACCCTACTTATCCCATTTATAACCGGGGTTATAATCCACGTACCATCTGGGATGAGCCACCGAACACATAAAATTATATATGATATGTTTCTATATATAGTACGTACCATCGTCACATTCATCCCCAACATATCCCAACTTCTCCCGGTATTTCCCCGTTCACCGTGACCTTGCAGCGTGGTATTGAAGTGGTACGTGGCGACTCCGATGCTGCGATTGAGCGAGGACAGGACGACACCGCTGTCGTTGACCAAATCATCTGTCAGGTGCTAGGATTGAAAGGAGACCACTAATGGTATTAATAGTGGTTATAATATGTTATAATAATAGTGACATTATAATAACACTAGTGGTTATTAATATTCTGTTATTAATAGATCGATATCAATAGTGAATAAAAGGGAAGTCAAAAGATTGATTGAACAAATTGAATTTGTGGCCCTCGGTTATAATATGTGATATATATAATATTAGTATGCTCACATGAGCATGAACAAAAACAGGTTCGCACTGCACCGTGCCGTGTTGGGGCTCAAGTGTGTGGCACTAAGGGGACCCTAATTGTAGACCGGGGCCAAATCATTCCGCGGTTGACATGTGTTGTGCATGTGGAGTCATTCTAGGAGTTGAACAGTAGTTGGCCCTGGCTATTGTGTTGTTGCATGACATAAGTAGACTAAGTATACAGTGTAGATGTGATATAGAATGAAATAGATTACCATCTGGTTATTTAACATAGCCATGGAAAATCACCATTTTTTTATAGGTAAACCATCTATAAATTGGCCATATATACCATGGCTATGTTAAATAACCAGAGGGTATATGTATGTATATATATATACATGTACCGACGTGTTTAGACACTTATAGCTGCCCAACGGCCACACATGTCACATCTCCCTGAAGGGTGCCCCGCATGCCCCGCTCTTTTTGCTTTCACATCAGCTTTCAAGGTTCTAACAAAGCATGACCCATAGGATCCATGTATATTGATGGTAAATGTTACCATATATAGCATACATGGATCCTATGAGATTAATTGTTCACATGTTAGCCAGAACAAACATCGCTTAATATGCCCCTATCCAGCAATAAGAATATTGAAACTGTCAAACAAGTCGTGTTGCAAAAAGGTTGCTACTGAACATGGCCTGGCCATGCCCTGCCTAGATCTGGAAGGTGTAAGCCCCCGTCGCCCACAAAAATTTCCACCTCAACCTGGATCGATGGCTGTCACGACGTCATTTTTTTGCTGTGGAAACAATTTGGAATCGTTGGTTTTTCACATATCGTTAACAACTAACTATAGGATTAACTAAGCTTTAGAATGGTTGAGATATGTTTAGATATAACATAACTAATTATAACTTAAGGTTTAAGCACTTCACTAGGTCAACTATTTCTTGGTAGATCTATCAAGAGTTAATGGGGGTTCTAAGCCAACTTGTACAGTAATGGGGGCAGCCCCTGCGGAAAAGTGGTTGGACAACATAGCACCAAAAAATGACAGAACAAAAGCAAATTCAATACCATCCATCGATGGGATATCTAGACGACTTGGTATAATAACTGGGGCCTTAGATAGATTACAATTTGTTCACACTGATGCTTCTTATATGCTTCCTACAAACAACTTCTCCATAGTCTGACCACCCAAACATGAAAAACACTACCAAAAAAAAAACTGGATCCAGAAATTTCATAACATGTCATAACATATTCATAACATTACATATAAATCCAGTATGTCTTTCCCATATTTCCCCAGCTAACCCTCCGCCTGGCTCTCGTCATCCACGGCGCCCGGCAGCGGTTCGAAGTCACGGATGGAGATGTTGGCACCGATGGCCACGAAAGATTGGCCCTCGAAGAGGTCAACCGCTGGGGGGCACTGAATCAGCACCTGCGAATTCGGAGTGAACACAACAGGATGGGGCCGTTGGATAGATTTTGGATAGTTCAGTTGCCGTGGTTGAATTAACTCTAAACGGATATAAATGGTAGATGCGAACTAGTTGATGGATGTTAATGAGGTTTATAAAGCAACTTATCCGCCGACCCCGGCCTTGGCCAAGGCAGGGGCGGCGCCTGGGACCACCGCAGGTGTGGAACTTCTCCTTCTTCGCTTTCCAAGGTCAAACCCATCTCGCAGCCATCAAGCTGCCCCAAGG
>Ga0126342_10012469_pt1 | contig 15160 bp, 10 predicted proteins | sample Cyp1metagenome_FD_92528 | JGI IMG/M metagenome (GOLD analysis project Ga0126342, IMG submission 92528) | Coral microbial communities from Lord Howe Island, Old Settlement Bay, Australia - Cyphastrea 1 metagenome | ecosystem: Host-associated > Invertebrates > Cnidaria > Coral ...
ACATTTATCGATTTGTTACTGGCAAATCTTCTGGCATTCTATCTGACATATCTTCTGGCATTCGATCCGGCATTCTATCTGGCATATCTTCTGGCATGTCTTCTGGCATTCTATCTGGCATATTATCTGGCAAATCTTCTGGGATTCTATCTGCCCGTTGAGATCCAGCAGTGCACACTGAGCTGGGGAGGTCCCCGGTTGAGGTCCACACACTGCGCTGGGCAAATCCCAGAGGTCCAGCGGTGCACACTGGGCTGGGGAGGTCCCAGGTTGATGTCCCAGTGCACACTGAGCTGGGAAGTTGGCAAAGGGCTGGCGAAGAGTTGGCAAGGCGGAAGTGGAGGTGGAAGTTGATGCAGACATGGTCGAGGAGAAACTAGAGGGGGAGGAGGAGGAGGACGAGGAGGAGGACGAGGAGGAGGAGGAGGACAGCTAGCCGAGGAGGAGGAGGAGGAGGAGGAGGAGAACAGCTCTGATAAAATCTAACAACCCTCACCTGGCAGGTGGGGAATAAACCGAGGTACTCAAGTTGTAACTCAACTGAACCTAGCATCATTAAACCCGAGTGGAGATATTATAACTCAGCTTAGATATTAAACCAACGAACCAACTTATTGGTTCAATCACAATAAGTTACTACCCTGAATTAAGGCAACTTGGGGGAAGTTACCCGTACTAACAATAGTCCAGTAAGGTCACAGTGAGGTCGCTGTAATCAATCCATATATATATTATAATTATAAATATATAATATATTATATATATTATGTATATTATAGATATATAACCATTATCTCATCATCATATTTTTTTTCTATAACTTGTCTTTGCTTAAACCCCACGGTATCGCTGTGTAAACCCCAGACGATTTTCACCATGTTCAGAACGTTTATGAAAAAATCCCATTATGTCACAACTGTCATTTCAAATCCAACATTCTCCCAGCCTATGGTAGAAACCAACCTATGACTTTGCCTAGCGATAAACCAAGAAACAAACAAACTTGCTGGACAAACTATCATGACAAAAACAATCTTGGTTGTTTAAATCCCAAATGTTGTTGGCTACACCTCAGATTCATCAAAATCTAATCCAAAAAAATGGATCTACGGGTATCGGTATGAGTCAAAATCAGGTACCTTCTCTGTGAACCCTACAATACAACACCTGATGTATCTGGGATTGATGGATGTTCATGTCCCCTAAATAAACAGATTTCGATCCATCCGCATGATATTCCGGTAGATTCCCATTGTATCACCATGTTTTTGTTTCTTTAAAGCCCGGGTTTTGTTGGTTAAACCCCTCGATTAATCACATTTTTTTTATCCAGAAAAATGATTATCATGCCCCCACTATATCCCACTTATATAACTAGCACTTTGCCACATGTCACATGTTGTAGTTAATTAAACATAATCACCAGTTTTGTTGCTTAACCCCCAGATTCATCGCCATTTTTTGATCCAGGAAAATGGGGATCTTCACTGCAAGGGGCAAAGCCCAGCTGAGCCAAAGCTTGAAGCAAATGCCAAGTGCGAGGCTGTCCCACCTGGCTGCGTCTGGGGGCGGGTAATTCCCTGGAACGGTAATTTAAGTGGCTAACAACCGTTGAGAAAGCAGTGATTTTTCATAGCTGTCATATATTCATATAAGAAACCCTTCAGAAACCGTTAAAATGCCGTTAAAAACCCATATCTTACTGTAGGCGTGTTATCACATACAACTGGGGTATATTGTGGTCACATTGCCCACTTGGTAACTGGGATCCACATCTAATCAATCTGCCAAGCCCCACCAGCTCCTGGGAACCATCCCGGGGGGATGGAAAACACCAAGTGAAACCATCAACAGAAACAACAAAACTTCTCAGTAGATCTCTAGGTTTCCCATGCATTACCTGCATATCTGCAAAAAATCTCGAGGTTTCCCATGTTTCCCCAGAAAAACATGAAAGAACGATGGGGAAACCCATGCTATTTTGAAGAGATTCGCCGTGCCTCGAGTTTGAAACACACCAATTTGGCCCAGACCAAGGAGTAAGCCACCAAGAACGCAGGGGTTTCACCTGCACCCGTCATCTGACCATGGGGGATCAGGTTCAGAAATATCAGGTGGGTAGGATGAATACATCCAGGTTGAGGAAAAATATCCATTCAATTATCAATGTCCAAACTTGATGTTTTCTTGGGCCATTGCCAAATGCATTTGTTCAGATGGGTAGTAGATGTACACCCAAATTGATGTTTGAAACATGAATTAAACTCCCCAATCAAGGTTTACCTGGTATGCCTTGTTTTGTGATATACCTGCCGCCGTGATATACCTGGGGGTTGGCAAGGTCCATATCATATCGGAATATGTAGATCTACCGGGCCTGAAGTTTAAATCGGAACCCACGACAAAGTGATGTTCATATCCTGTCATGTACTTCTGATTGATCTTTTCTAGGATTCCACTTCGAAGATATGTTTGACAGGTGCATAATCATCTCAGTATATATGTACATATCAAGAAATGATTGGAAACAATGTGACTCCCTTTTTGGATGAATTAACTGCAAATGAGAGTGCAAAAATCCCAAAACCCTACACAAAGAATACTTTGGTCCTGGACAAAATTTGACCACATCAAAATTCGAAAGACACATCCTTCAACTTGTCTTGACTTTCAAAAATTCAGCCCCAAAGAAGAATGCCTATGTACATACTATATATATATATATATGAAATATATGTACCACCCATCTTTACTTGGCCCTTCGGAAGGGGAATGGCGGGGAGGCGTTTGTTTGAAGGACTATATCTCAGTTTTGTTGTTGGCTTGAACCAAACTGGACATGAACAAACCATGAAAACGACTGGCATACAGTAAGGCATATGGCTGAAACTGCCTCTGTATAAATGTTATGTTTGTGTGTTTGACACACGTATACTCTTAATTAGTTTTCGAGATAACTTTACGATAGTACGCATATATATATATATATATACTGTATCCAATACTACTTATTGATATTAAGTGATAACCCCTTATATACTCTATACATCTCTATAATAAGCACATCTAGCCACGATTTATTGTGGGTTTTGATCGGCCCGGCAACATTCTCACACACCACATACACCCACCACATGCTACCCACCTCGTGCGGCACTGCACAACATCACGAAAATGGTCAGTGCCTGAAGCTGCGACGCCAGAAAAAAGCAAGGGCGTGGGAACCCCAGTCGATTGGATCATCATCATCATCATCACTAATAGTAATAGGGTTATCAATATATAACAATTAATAATACTAATTACTAATAATATCTAATAATAATCATCATCAGCATCATCCTTGTTGTTCCTGCTCTACGATCACGCTTGTCAACAATTTAGGAAGGAACACTGGGGATACAAAAACCTTCCGTGTATCAAAATTGGCAGGTCTCCAGCACCACAAAGCGTTTACAAAACCAACCTTCCGTGATTTTATCACAGAAATTGTCAATCTGGTTGGTGGTTTTAACCCCTCTGAAAAATATTAGTCAATGGGAAGGATTATCCCATATATTATGGAAAATAAAAAATATTTGAAACCACCAACCAGCAATTGGCTTGAGTTAATAGTGAAATTATGCAGGGTAGTATCATGGTAAGGGTGTGAAATACATCTTTGTAGTGAGGGATCAAAATCACCAATCAATCCACACAGTTTATCAATCTTAATCCAGCCATTTCTGGAGCTTTGTATGTTGCCCCACCCTCGGATGACCCTTGAGGCTACCTAAGTCGTTGCAAAAAGGCTTACTCCCTTGAAACTGGGATGAGTCAAGTATCATATTGTTCAAGGTGGTTCCAAAGCCCATTTACCAATCATTTCGTCGAATTGTTTATCCATTTGTAGACCATTTACTTGCGCAATGTCGCCCATCATTTACTCACCATGTTGGTTGCAATTTTGCCGGCAGACATCCATTTAGATCCTCACCATGTTTACTTGGAGTTTCCTCGTTTACTACCCTTTGGTTATTTAACATGGCCATGGAAAATGGCCCATTTATAGATGGTCTACCTATTACAAATGGTGATTTTCCATGGCTATGTTAAATAACCAGATGGTAATTCTTTTGGCAACCATTCACCCATCATTTCACTTGGAGTTTTCCCCACAAAATCCTCCAAGACACCACCAACATGGGAAGCTCCGCTGGACACTGGCGACAGATGTAGACCTTGGCAGATTTCCGGGAGCCAAAGGGCTGGAGATTTTATGTGAGTTGCTGAGTTACTAGCGTTTAATGGGATTTGATTGAAGCTTTATGGGGAGTTTCTTCGATTTCATCATCATGATCATGATCAATCTTTGCTCCGTTTTTTAATGTCCACACGAAGTTGTCATCTTTTGCTGGTTGGCTTAGCTTATATATTCATAGCAAAAAACTCTCCAGGATTAAACGATCCAAGGAGCCATCGACAGAAACCTGGTTGATTTTTGTTTGCTTAATAGGCTTAATATGTTGGGAGTTATACTAACATAAATTATTGGAAATTATGATATACCTTAAGGAGATGTATCAACCAACTAGTAGAATGGGATTGAGTTAGGAGTATGCAAATTACCAAGATTCATCATGATTCACAGCTTGTTTCCTGCAATGTCACCGGCCAATTGTGATGTTGATTTAATCAAATCACAAAAAAATGGCATGGATACCAAGTGTTCACGGAAATTTGGTGCGGCTGATTCAAAATGGGAGATACATGTACTGGGGATATATCATGCATGATGCCTTATATTCAACTGTAGCAAATCCAACAGTTATTATTGGAGTTATAAACTAGTTTACCTTGCGTGGGGTCCTCACATGTCATTGAAAACAACAATCATCGGGTCACATGAGGATATGTGCGAGTGACACCTGGAAAACCCTGGAAATATCAAGGAATGTATGGCTATGGGCCAGCCGGGCCAGCCCTGTTCGGTTCACCCACCCATCCCAAGAAGAATCTAGGCTGAAATGATGATGCCCACACCTGCCATATTGAATACAGTCAAAAAAAAACAACATATTCTCATTAAATACCAAGCGTCATCTACAGTGAGGTCTTAGTGAAGTTGCTTTGAGTTTTGGTTTTGGGATCCTGCCAAGAATGGATTTGACATAAACAAAGCATGTTTGAAACCGTCAATGTATCAGCGGGGTGCAATCCCACTCTGGGGCTTGGCACTTACGGGCCAGCCGTCATTTGCGGCAGTAATACTCCATCACTTGCGGCAGTATTCACAACATCACTTGCGGCGGTAAAGACCGCTCAAAAACAATCACCTGCGGCAGTAAAGCCTACATCATGGGACCCTTTAGGTTGGGGAGGGGATAAGGTTGAGATGGTAACTCATGTTAAACGAGGTTAAACATTGATAATGTACAGAAGGTTGATATGGAAAGTTATATCAATCGAAGAAGTAGCGGCCCCCGGCCCCTACAAAACAATACGCTGATAAACAAACGAATGTTGACATGGTAAATTCTGTTTTTTTGGAGCTTGGGCATTTTACGGCCATCCTCAACAAAACATTGATAGGGACCCAACCAGTCAGACACAACGAAAAACCGGGGCTTGGGACCCAAATGCTCAGGGAGTATTTCTCCAAAGAGGCCAACCTGAGAGGTGCACGTGGCGCTTGCAGACCTACAGTTATGGCCATGGCTATTAGTTATAACTGGTTCTTTCTATGGGATAACAAACAATCTATAAATGGGGTTATAAGATGTTAGTACTTATAACTGATATAACTCGGGCCATAACTGTAGAAATCATCACTCTTCGGGCTTGATATGTCCGAACACAAAAAACATCCAGTCCGAGGATTCGATGATGCCATAGAGACAAGCCATGTCCACTGCACATCCACCGTACCGGATACCTCCGAGAATCCCAATCGCAGGTCATCTTATGTTTAGTGCTTCAAAATGTACCTGATTTTTCTGAGCTTGTTCAAAGACATATCATAATACAGTTACACATTCACATATATATATATATATTATATATTATACTATTAGGTATGGCTGAATTCAGGCAACTCACCAACCTGAAATCAGACCTGTTCCCTTCTGAAATCAAACCATTTGGGGATGATTTCCATTACCAACCAAAATCTACAGCAAAGTGACATCATTGTCAGGCCGTTATGATTCAGCCAAAATGAATGTGTGCAAAGTACTGAGAGAGCAATCTTAGGGGAATGCCACTGATTGCCATCCTAGAGATTGTGAACTCTTATTCGGCAGCTCAATGACTTCACATGTGTATACGTGATGAGATTTTCCAATTGCATTCAAGCAAAGATCATAACAATATCTGATTGATTATTAATCATTAATCCAATGTTGAAAATAATGGAACAACTGTCTGCAACAACCCTCTATTAAAGAGACCAACATCGACCATCTGGGTCCCCAAACCATGGAGACACCTCAACGGTATAGCCGCCATCTGCAAAGGCCTTGCGACAAGGAGTACAACAAGGCCACATGGCTTTGGATCAAGTCAGTCGTAGCCCAAAAACTGTTAGTTTTTGTTTGGTGCTTTTAACAATCTTGAAAAATATGAGTTCGTCAATGGGAAGGATTATCATTTCATGGATTATCCCATATATTGTGGAAAAAAAAGTCATGTTTGAAACAACCAACCAACAGTAGTTTTTGTTTTGCATTAAACTAATGGTCAAAACCTGCGGGTTTGTCCCAAAAAATCCCACGACCAAATGGATGGATTAGCATTCAGGTCACTTGGGATCGGTGACATTGTCAAAGTGGGGCATCACATGAGTAAACTCAACATCAACCAATTTTTTCTTTCTAGAATTCCACTTGAATGAGACCTTTGGTTGGAGAATTCCTCTGGGTCAGTTCACCCACCCTGTAGCTCACATCCCCGCAATGCTGCCAGCATGGTTTATGCATCGGAAGAACACGCTAATTTAGAGGTTATCTGATACTCATCCATGCACAAATGCATTGTAACATATTGCCACTTGCAACCCGAAATGTTGATGGGTTTGGAGTTTGGTGAGCTGCATTCCTCGTTTTCACCGGTGACATGGCAAATACCATATCTGATGGGCTATAGCTTTATCCGTACTATTCACTCGCGAAATACCCATAGTGTAGAAAACCAAAAAATAAACAATCCCCAATTTCATGAGTTTACTATTACCCTTATTGGTTAATAATAGTGTACTCCATTGTGTATTACTATTGCCATTAATAAACAATCGCGCCATATCGCGCCATAATAATAACAAACCCTTCTATTTGCTGGAGTTCTCTTTGGCATTGGGTCAATCCCACATTTTGAAAACGTGCCGCGCCTGAAGTAAGGCCACCAACAAGAGCATACAGGCCTGGCATCGGCTGTGCAACGGTTTCAGTTTGTTTACTATGCAACTTGGACAAAAGCAACATACAGGTTGCAGGATGTTGCAGGTATCACCAAGTCAGCATCACATGCATTGACCAATGAAGCCAGGCATGCAAGAGAATCACATGAGGATCCAGGCTGCGACAGTAGCATTCAATCAAAAATCATGAGGGAAACATGGGACCAGAGGGGATATGAGCTGTCGAAAATCCTGAAGCTGTCGAATCACTCAGAAGCATGGGGAACAAGGCCAAAATACAAAGAGGAGAGTACTGAGAAACATTGTGATAGAACATGATCGAACCAGCAAATATAACGACCACATTTGACCACATAGTCACATGGTGATTTTTCATGTGATGTGTGTGATGCAAAAGACATCAATTGAATTGTTTACCCTCTGGTAATTTAACATGGCGATGGAACCTCACCTTTTTAGGATCATGTTCCTATGTTCGATTCCCAAAGGGTAGCCGCATCGCCTGTGGAAGGAACGCGGCGGCCGAACTGTGGGGCTCATAGAAGCGGTAGATGTTCAATCCAAAGAGCTGCACCTCACTGGATGAGTTGCTGAGACTCTTCCGGCTCTGCCTGCTCAACACAAACAGCAAACGTTCATAGAATTGCTTCCAAAAGCATGTTGTAGCCATAGTAGCCATGTCTGAGCCCAAAAAACTCAGGACTTGGATGATGACCTGGAGTTTCCCATGATTTTGGAAACCCCTATATCAATAGAATCCAAGACTTGATGATCATATCCCCATTCTTTATGGTTAATGAGCCATTCCATTCACCATATTCCCTTCTTTGCTGCTTATATAACCGTTTATATTGCTATTTCTTTGTTAACATATCCATAAATTCCAAATATTGATGACTGTATTTCTATATAGCTTATGTCCCGGATCCCCCATGTTTTATGGCTATTTACTTGCTAATACAGCATCATATCTCCTATCGCCAATTGCACATGTTTTATGGCCCATTGGCCCATGGGCCCTTCGATGTTTCCAGGGCGCAATGTCGATACCCCGAGGGCCGCTGAGGATCATCAAGCGTAGCGAGGTGAAACTCTCCGCTGCCTCTCACGGAGCTGTTGACATCTGGGGAGGAGGTAAGCGCAGAAAAACATGTGCATGTTATGTGTATATATATATACATATATGTATATATATATACATATATATATATGGGTAAAGTATAATATTTCACTAACCTGAAAAAAGGCCATTTGAGGATGATTTCCCGCATTAACCATGATTCCCAGTGAGGTCGCAGTGAGGTCGTTATCATTTACCCTGATATGTACGTATGAATATAAATGTGAACTATGTATCGCATGATGATATAGGGGGTTACTTTCATTATGATATGTTTTCAAAATGATGATATTACTAACCCGATTACTTGCTTGAAATAAATGTGCTTTAGTCATGACATACTGGGCTTGTAATTATGGAAATTGCAAACCAAATCTCGATAAAATATCTCATAAATTCTCATAACATCTCCAGTTGTGGAAATGGTTCACAGACCTGACCCGTTTCTGCTTTGTTATCAGGATGGTTTATGAATTTGGATTTACCACAGGCACATTATGTACAGGTTTTGCAGTACTTGGTTTGGCGATGTTTGGAGATGTTTGGAGCAGTCTATGATGAAGCCATCAATCATAATTTCTAGGTGTCTGCAAACTGCATCCACCCCCTGCATGCTTGGATTACAGTATACGGTTCTCACCAATCTCCGATGCCATTTCCATGTCAGCTCGTCTTCAGCAACTTGTTTCTTTCCCTTCAAAACCGCCTAGACCGATATGGCAGTGTGTCAAAACCTTGTACCCCTGGTGAACATCAAAATAGCTGGTAAATGGATGTTCATCCCACTAAAAATGGTATTAATAGGTATTGATCCATAGCCATATGGACATCCCCGCTGATCCTGACACATCCAGACCTTTTTGCTGCGCAAAACATGGCCGGGGCCGTGATGGCCAAACTCAGTACCTGCTGCCATTGCCCACCCTTCTCCAAAGAAGCCATCACAGCATTGCGGCCTTGGCGATAGATGCAGTCGGAAAAAAAAACATGGAGGATTCGAGGATGGAAATGGATGAAGCTTTAGTGGTTGGTGGTTGAGCCCTACCCCTCTGAAAAATATGAGTTCGTCAGTTGGGATTATTATATTCCCAACTGAATGGGAAAACAAAAAATGTTCCAAACCACCAATCAGCTTGGTGGGTTTATCTTTCTGGTGGTTGTGCAGCCCATGAAAATATCCCCAAATCTGGTTGCTGGTCTCAAACGCAATAGAAAGCACCAAGAAGTTGATGATCAAACCACCAGTTTTCATGGCTGTTGAATGGTAGTAACCATGAACCAACTGAGGCATAGAAATCCCAAAAACTCCACCTTCATTGGATTGCGCAAAGATGGACATTGGATTTACAGGACATCTCAATATGTTGTGGGGAAAATCCATGGTTTCCGGAGCTCAGATTTTCCCAACTCAACCAATCCTTTCAGAAGATGATTGTTGGTAAAACCTCCGATTGTTCATGCTTCCCCCCTATAAATTCGCAAAAAAACACCATGGTATGAGGTCATGAAGGCCATGGTACTGATGACATCTGGCTGAAGGCGTTCTTCGAAAATTCCTTGGAAGAGATTGAGGGCCACCTGCGAGCCACAGTCGCTTGATTTTGCCAAGAAAGATTGGGATTTCACTGGATTTCACCAAGCCGAAATGTTGATGAAACCTGGGGAGCTAAGCATCTAAGGGAAAACAACATATGGATTGAAGCATTGAAACATAGAGATTTCACCAGCACCTGGGATTACTGAGATTCTTGCAAGGTTTCCCTGGAGATTTAAGGTTTCAATTATGGATTTACCATGAAACATTGGGATTTAACCATCAACACATGTGATATTTTTGGGAGTGTAGAACCAATGATCTGACATTGGGAAATTACGAGAATGGAGGTATACCCCCAAATACACTGGTTGAACATCCTATTACCAATTCAATGAATATTTTCTGGGCTATCTCAGTATGTTCCAGTTTCAAATTTTGGTGAGACAAGTCTAGTTCGATCAAAGCGCCTGCCATTGCCCAGCTTTCTCACAAGCACTGATGGTGGCATTGAAACTGATGATGCTAGGCTCCAACCTGGACAGCTTGAAGTGCCATGACAACTGGGACTTTTTTTAAGCTTTGAAAGACCGTACCCATTTCTCTGAAAAACGTTTAGAGATTATGTTACAGACATTCCATTCCTGTGCATTGGACAGATATAGGAGAGAACATTGCACCTAAGTTTAGGCATCATCCCAGTATCACCGAGTATCACCAGTCAGATGTTTAAAAGAAAGTTGCAAATTCTGCACATCACCAAGTTGTTTTGTGTCAACCAACATATTGTTGTTGGTGCAACATGGTGAAACCCCCATTGCGGCCAGGATAGCCCGTTTCATCTTCCCAAGAACCAAGGGACTTAGCATCGCCAATGGCATCGAAAACGTGCAATGCTTGCCGCCACTGACGGCAGTTTTCACACGCACTGATCACCTTGGCCCAGCTGGTTTGAGATTCCCAAAAACCTCAGCAAATCAAGGCCAAAAATAAGCTGATGGGATGTGATTTACTAGTGGATCTATGGGTCATGTGATCTTTATAGATCTTTTACGAAATTGGAAAAGGCATAAGAAAATCTTCATAAAACTGAACCACTGAACCATTCTTGAATGCATTTACGGTGGAGGTAATGGATTCAGATCAAAATTGGTGGCACTCACTGGCAGATATCATGGCTCAGCCACTATTTTCCTCGTATCTGCTAGCTCAGAATCATCTGTCCCAAAAGGAAAGTTAGTTGTCCAACATCCATTTGGCAGGGTCTATGTTAGATGGTAAACAACTAAGAAAACCGTCTCTATTTAGATGATCACCCACTTTCGTTTGAACCAACCCAATATATGTGCTCCACCAGCAGGGTGTCTCTGAAAATCAACATGTTGATGCTTCATCACCATTTCCCCAATGAACATCACGAGTTCGCAAACCCAGGACCCATATGCAACCCATGGTGCTGGAATATTTACCAACATTTACCCCATAAATGAGCCAGTTTTGTAGGTAAATATTCCAGCACCATGGAGCAACAAACCCAGGAGCATTCACCAAAAATCCACCCAACATCTGCGGTCCAGGGACGGCATTGTAAGTGATGACGTGCGGTTCCACCTTGGCCGAAGCCATGTCCTCCAAAAGCTGCAGGGCCGCGGTCCAGTGCCGCCCCTTTTCGCAGGCACTGATGGCTGCGCCTCAGAGGAAGATCTGAAAGAACGCAGCTCAAAGGGAAAATGTGGGATTCATTGTGATTTATGATTTATTAGTGATTTATGGATATTTATGGTGAGTTATGGATGATTGATGATTTATGCTGAGTTCTGGTTATCTAGCCATCTAAAATGCTGATTTATAGGCCCAGAATTGGAGCGCCACACTTTGGGAACGTTCAGGTACACACCGTCATCTGCCTGTCTTGTTTGGAAACAAAAGGCATCCCAGGGTCATTTGACCATATGCAAATTAAAAATAATGAGCACATGTCACCATCATAGTCCTTCTTGATTGTTGCTGAACTCCCTATTTGAAGTCAAATTCAAAATAATCAACTTAGATAAGATGGGTTTGGACTTTTCCTGGGTTTAAAACCTTACTCTATATCTTATCATGGCCAATCTTAGATACCCAACAACATATCCCCAAAACAAAAATCCCAACAACAAATTATGTGTCTTCCAAATTTCCCGAGTTCATCATATCTTCATTTAATGTGGTAAAGCCAATTAGGGTTTCCAACATTCATCGAAACGTCACCCACAGTCTCCAACCGCGGCGCTGTAGCTGATCACATCGGGCGCTGTTCGCCTTGGAATTCGCTCCGCCAAGATGTGCAGCGCCCACGGCCAGGTGCGGGCCTTGCAGCTGCTGATGACGGCGTTGTAACTGATGAGGTTCGGAAGCACCTCAACTTTGGTGGTCAGGTGGAGAAATGTTGGTTGAAGTAACTACAGGAAAGAACGAAACGACGAAACTCATGCCTAAGTCACGCCTGCGTGCTGAAAATCTGCTTTCCCCCATCTACATGCAGTTTCCAGGAAGTCATGCCTATGTAGTATAACTAGATGTGACTAGGGTTTATGATGGATATGCCTGAGCTAAGTTGGGTTTATGATCTGGCTGAATGATGGCGTTTTATGGAATAAATATGGAAAAGAAACTAAATCTGGTATATGGTACTTGGTACAAGGTAGCGCCGCAGGTCGTTGGCTAAGATTCTATTAGTATGACGAGTTGGTTTATGGTATATCAAACTAATTTAATGGGGGTTATAAGCCAACAAACAAACCAGACTGGTAACACACTGTGACAAAATAGGGATCTTGCTGATTTATGACTGCTTTGCGGGATAAACAGAGTAAATGGTAAATATAATATGTCAATAATTGTAAATAGGGTAATTTGGAAGAAGTTCACCTTCTAGAAATAAAATCGTATTGACCAAAATGGGGTCTGAAGAATGGATGACAATGAGAGTACCCCAAGTACCCCTGTCAACCGGCACTGTGACATAAGCGCGTCAAACATCATCATAGAATGAACTTCGCGGTGCAACCAACCAACATAGACAAAGGCATCAGTCAACTCAGTCAACATCTTCATGTGTATTCAATATAACATAAGATGAAAACAAAAATCAGGTACCACATGATTATTCATATATATATATATATATATCTGGGCAAATTATAATAGTTCACTAACCTGAATTAAGGCCATTTGGGGATGATTCCCCTTACTAACCATGATTTCCAGTGAGGTCGTAGTGAGGTCGTTATAATTTATCGGTGAATCAAACCTGGCAATGCAATCTCCGTTCTTTTGGACTTTAAACATTGAGATGTTCCATCGCCACCCGGGATGTCGGCCTTCGCTTGGCACATGCTGCGGAGCCCTTCGATGGCCAAGTGCCACTGCCCGCCCTTCTCGAAAGCACTGAGAAGAGCGCTGAAGCCTGGCCACCAGTCACTGCTACGGAAAAGCTGGTCTACGAAAAAAGGTACAAGTTATAGCCCAGTTGTAAATGGTACATGTAAATATTTTTTAAAAAATACTATACCTAATTACAATAATTTATTAGTTCATTAAGTAAGGGATTATCAATGTTTCCCGATTCTGTTCTCATGATATCATCATTACAATGGGACCGTTGTCGTTTGATCTCATCCCAAGGATCTATTAGGGTTCTTCATCCCAAATAGGGTTTTAAATGGTTCTAAGCAAATAACCATGTAAACATATGTCAACCCATGGTAAAAGCATCAGCCAAACACGATGAAATCAGCCCAAGGTTCTGATCACATTGGGCTGCACCTTGCAGAAAGCCATAGAGCGGAACAAACTCAGCGCCAGCTGCCACTCGCTTGCCTTTTCCAATGAGCTGAGCATCGTACTAAAGCCTTGGGAGAACGAGCCACAGCTGGTGATGACTGAACTCACTCGCCCAATTGTTGATATTCCATGATATTCTTACTGGTAATCACCTACAATAGTTATCTATAATGATCATCTAGAAACATTAACCATTGGAAACGTTGGATTATCTATAATCTATATTTGTTCTAATCATCTACTTACTGGTGCTAAACGTAGGGAATGGATGGGTTGCTGGGGGTTGCTGGGATGATTATTCATAGTTATTGTCAATCATTCCCGAAAATTCCCTGCATTTAGCACCAGTAAGATGATATTGGGTGAAAATACAATGTCAGGACATCATGCAAAGTTATCAAGTTGGGGAATATCATATATCATGTTGCTTCCTTTTGAGATATTAGTTGAGCCATAGCGAAAACGACTGGGTAGGAAACTGGTGATCAATGGCCAATGAACTTCAACGAGATCAGAGGATCAGCGTCAACACTCCTGAGCTGCCGAACATTCTCATACACACAAGTGGCCAACTCACCCACACCTATCCCTGAATATGCCCCACATGTTGTCCAACTAGCAGGGATTGGTAAATGTCCCATTTTGGGGCTATTGGACATCACCTTTGAATGGCAATTATAGATGAGATACCTCATGGTTGGGTGATGTTCAGTGGTGACATTTAATGACCCATGACTTAAATCGATCAAGTATGTGCCCTCTGGGGGTTTAACATAGCTATGCAAAATGGCGCATGTAATTTTCATGATTTACCTGTCAGTTTAATGGTGAATTTCCAATTTGCAAACTGCCGGTCATTACCAGAGGGCACACATAGCACCATGAATGATTACCATTGCAGTAGTTCCAAAGAGGCTCTGATTTTTCAGAAAACGGTTCCGGCCAGTTAAGCATCGTTGAACACCGGAAAATATCATCCCGTGAAAATCTCTGGTTGAGAACATGATTCTCATCATGAGTGATACTAATCCCCAATAAACAGCAACAACACATGAGGTCTTGTAAAAAGCCCGAGCCCTTTCAAATGGTTTTTCCAGGCGTTATCGTTTTGTTCCCCACCTGCCAGGTGAGGGTTGTTAGATTTTATCTAAGTTGCCTTCTCCTCCTCCTCCTCCTCCTCCTCTCCTCCTCCTCTCGTCGTCCTCCTCCTCTCGTTGTCCTCCTCCTCTCGTTGTCCTCCTCCTCTCGTTGTCCTCCTCGTCCTCCTGCTCAACTGCGACTCGCGATC
>Ga0126342_10012470_pt1 | contig 15159 bp, 17 predicted proteins | sample Cyp1metagenome_FD_92528 | JGI IMG/M metagenome (GOLD analysis project Ga0126342, IMG submission 92528) | Coral microbial communities from Lord Howe Island, Old Settlement Bay, Australia - Cyphastrea 1 metagenome | ecosystem: Host-associated > Invertebrates > Cnidaria > Coral ...
CACGTGGCAGGCGTGGCACAATCTCACATCTACCGTCGTTTTGCGTGGCAGGCGTGGCACTTATGGTACTGGGTGGCGCCCTTGGGCCGGGATTTGGCGCCGGGGCGCCGCGCCGCACTTTGGATGGCAGGCGTGGCACAACCTCACATCCACCTTCGTTTCACGTGGCAGGCGTGGCACAATCTCGCATCTACCGTCGTTTTGCGTGGCAGGCGTGGCACTTATGGTACTGTACATACATATATACGCACGTACATACATACATACATACATGCATGCATGCATGCATACATACATACATACATACATACATACTACCTACCGTTTTACCTTCTCGATCTTTCACCACCTCCTTTGTCTTTCCTTTCTTCCCAGTCCCCGCTAAAACCATTGAAACTCTTTTTTAGGAAGAAGTTGACTTGTGGGGTTATCCGGTCCTTTAATTTTGGGGCACAAACAATTCTCCAATCCGTTTTTTCTTTTTTGCCTGGAATCCTTTTTGAGTTCCCCAGGTATTGGCTGTTTCTTGGCGGTGGTGGGTCAGTTCCTGCCCTGTCCCAACACGGCGCTGGGCAACGCCACGAAGCTCGGCGGGGAGCTGACGCAGTCCATCGCTGCCATCCTGGAGAGTCTGCCGTTTGCGCCTCGACAGGAGATCCGGGTGCCACTGGAGCGCCTTGGCAACGCCGGCGGACCAGGATCAAACCCAGCAGCCATGGGTTTTCACCATCAAATGTAGGGGTTTCCGGTGAATTTTCCCACCAATCCAATGAACCACAGGTTAAGGGGTTGATGTTGGTGCTCCAAGCTGGGAATGATTGGAAAAGATATATGGCTTTGGAGCTCATGGGAAGACGGCTTGGAAGAGTATTTTCCTAACATTGCAAGTTTTTTGAGCAGCAGTTTTGTGTTTACGAAATGTGGTATCTCCTGGTATCTCCTGGTACGACTTGCTGCAAGACGTTTTTCCTCACCGATGCCGAAAAATCGAGCCATCGGGGGGTTGGGAAGGACGGGCGCCGAACTCGGAATTTTTAAGGTACAAAAAGTCGTATGATAAGTGGTTTAACAATGGTGTATGGTAGATATAACTATATTTAATGGGGGTTATAATGGTTTAGAAACCAACAAGCATCACTAGGGGGCCCCATCCTGTATGGTGTATGGTGATTATACAACTATAGAGTCAGATGGGGTTCCAAACCGAGAGTTTCTCTGCATTGCGCACCTGCGGATTTGAGAGACCGAAGTAGCGGATTTGAGAGACTTCGTACCGCTGGTGCTCCCTTCATTTTGGAGGTGCCCATGAAGTTTGCTCCTTTGATGACTCCTGATGAATCCTATTGCCCCATCTCCTCTTTCTCCCATCATTGTTTTGGCACCTTTGGGACTTTGGGAGATTCTTTTTTGGCGAATATATCTGTAACTTTTTTCCCTTCCCCAAAGCCCTATATTTGATGGTGTAAACATCCCGGTTTCCTTACAATTTCCCCCTATCAATCTATTGAACATCAGACTCCTTTCTTGAATTCACAATTTTGCATGGTCAAATCCCCAGTTGCCCCCCATGTATTTAAGGACAAACATCGAGAACTTGGATTTCACTAGACCATTAAAACAGTGGGTTAACTACCAAAAATTGGGTTTTAACCATTCAGCGTGGGTACATCATTCAAAAGTTGCAATTTGATAGACTCATGAGCTCATTTTTTGTTTCGCCAGATCTCAAATTCATGTACGGCTATGGTTTCCGATGATTGGTAAATCCTTGGCTTTCCGCATGAATTTGATGATTGAAAGCCATGAGAATCATGTGTTAATCTGAGATCAAATCAAACTTGATGTTTTTGGCAACACCCCAAGTTAGATCGACACGTTTCTTACCAAAATGATCCTAGTGATAAATCATTTTTCTATGACTCGAGATTCCTATGGATGATTGGAACATGAAAAAAAAAACAGTCCGCAAACTCTTAGTCATTGCCAGGGGGTATGTCCATGTATATTCCCATTCATCACAGAGTTTTTCATGGTTAATCGGTGAATCGCCATGTTTGATGCCCCCCAAAAAACAATGTTTTTTCCCTATCGGGTCGTAAAATCCCACCATTTGAACATGCTCCCAGATTTTTCGTGGTGAAATCCCTATGTTTGATGCAGAAATATATATATATATATATATATATTTTTTAAATCACTTAAATCACAAAAAATCCATATGAAATTCTCACTTGAATCACTTTTTTATCCCTTGGTAAATCCCTTAGATCCCTATGTTTTTGGTACTTTTTTCTAACATTTCCAGAGGCTTTCGAGCCAACCAAGGTCCGCCCTAGAGGCACCGCAGCTCTGGCTGTCAGACCTGGCCGGTCTCTGCGGAGCTGCCTGGTTCGAGGAGACCATTTTGGGTCACCAAAAATGCTGGTTTCACCACAAAAACCATCGAACACCCAGGGTTTCACCCAGAATTTTAGGATGATTTTCATGATGAAGAAACCAATCAAAAAAAAAATCACCAAATCACCAAAGAAAAATCACCAAGATCACCAAGAAATATCACCAAATCATAATTTTGATGAAGATGATGGTTTGAACGGTTGAGCGATGTCGAACCGATCAACATCCGTGATTGAAGGTTCAGAAAAAATGGATTTAAGCAGCTACTGAGCTGACGGGTGCATGGCAAGTTGGTTTGTCATTCCTTGGCAATTTTCATGGAAACTTTGGGCAATACCCAGCGAGGACAGAAGGTTTTTGAGGTTAGCCGCGACAATGAGAGATTTGATCAACATCAAAGTGGTGATATGACTTTTTTAGCCACCAATGATTAATGCGTGCTCCATTTTTTCCAAATAAATTATAGATTTTGAAGCATGAACACACGTGCTTCACCCATATACCATGTTTTCTTAACGAAATGATGGGGTTTGAGTGGGTATCCGGCAAATCTTGAGATCAGGTGACCGCAAAATTTCTTCATCCGCCTATCATGTCCACAAAGAAGTTCCGAACATGAAAATCACATGTAGTTCCATGATCAAATTTTTGATCTAATCCATGTGAGCACCCAAAATTTTCACGTCTAAATCCCAACTCTGTCTCCATGATACTGGAACAGCCGGGTCCTGATCATCATAATATTTATAGTAACCCACATTATTCCTAGGTGATGATCAGTTAAAGGAATAATGTGGGTTACTATAAATATCAGTTCCTAGGTGATAATCAATATTTATAGTCACCATAACATTAGTCCTGATTATCACCATTTAAGCTCCCGATTCCTAGGCTTATTCCGTTGTCCCCATTTTCAACTGCCACTGCTTGGAGGATCATCACAGTTAAGGGTTCTGGTTAAGAAGCCTTTTTGGTGATTGTAAGTTCCCGATTCCTTGGGTTATATATATAACAACAATAATACTAATAACTAATAGTAAATAAATAAATAAATGAATAAATAAATAGATAAACAAATAAATAAATAGATCAATAATTATATAATTAAATATATAAATAAATAAATAAATAATATATATATATATATATATATCACACACACACATATATATATATTATGCAGTGGGTGAACATTAACCCTACGACTCCGAGCCGCCGTTCCCCCTTTCTCAGCGCATGGCGCATGGCATGGCGCCAGGACCTGGGCGTGTTGCCGTACCGCACGCGGCGGCGCCAGAAGCTCGAGCAGTACGTGGAGCTCCTGGGCTCCCTGCTGCAGCACATGACGTTGGCCTCACGTCTGGGCGCCGCGTAGCTCGGTTCTAAAAATGGCTTTGATGGTGAAAATTTAAGGGGCTTGGGTTAAAAAATCTAAAATCTAGGGATATCTAGGGATATTTAGGGATAAAGGATGAGAATGAGATCGTTGTTCTGGCTGAATTTCTCGATTTAGTCACTTATAGGATGTTTTTGGCTTTGGGATGTGTTGGGGAAAGGAGGGAGAGGAGGATTTCACGCGTTTTTCGCGGCGATCATTTTTAGTTGGACAGTGCTCTACCTGGAAAATGTTGCGAAGTGAAAGATGGATGACCGATGAACCGTGTTTTTCCACAGGCCAGGCTTGAGCCAAGATGTCTTGACATGTTGCCCTTCAATTCTGGGTAAGCTTCGGGTAGTTGCATAGTTTCATCCTTCAACCTTTTGCAATAAAGTAACGAAGTTCCCTAGATCACCGTTTTTTTTCTTAAAATCTTTTGCATGTGCCATTCACTTCCCATGCATTTTCCCATGGATTTTTCTCCACCTTTCATCCCCAACCGTGCCATAAAAATGGGTGTTTCCCACCCTCATCCCCCGAAAATTTCCAGGCTCACGGACGAAGAGTTGGTGAAGATTGAGGAGAAGTTACCGGCGCTGGTGGACGTCTGTGCTCACGCTGCCAGGGCCCTTCCGCCAACGACGAAGATTTCCTTGGACGAAGATGTGCTGGAGGATTTGCAGAGGGTCGCTGGGCCGAATTTTTGTAGGAAAAGTAAAGGAAGATGAGAATAGTATAAAAATGGGATTTCATAGGGATTTATGGGATTCATTACTATTCATGGGATACCGTCCCATACTATGTAGTTCAAATATTCATGGGATTTCATGGGGTTTTTTATAGTATCCTAGGATGATAGTTGTGAGATGTAATGGTTCCAACCATCGATGGATCCGATTTTGGGTAGATCGGAAAAATGTGGGTTTCATTGATGTGTCGCATTCTCAGTAGGAACAAAAACATCTTTGGGGGTATGGCAACCCGTAAATCGCAGCCATTTCAAGGTGAACAGCAGAGTGCCATGGTGTTTTGAATCCAGATCGCCACTTTCCACATTGATTCGGTTTCAAGTCAATGGGAAAAACGCCAGATTCCCATGGTTTTGGAACATCTCAATCTGAATAAAAATGGCCGTACTTTGGGCATACACCAGTTGGGTGTCAATTTTACATCCCATTGCTAGGGATATACCCACTGTCATAAACCTCAAAGTTGGGGATGGTTTAGGGTTTAGGCTTACCCTCTGGTAAAGTAACATAGCTACTGAAAATGGCCCAGTCGAAATCGTTGATTTATCCATTAAAAGATGTTTATCCATAGTTTTTTGTATGTCTACCAGGCCGGGTAATTCTTCCAGATTCCCATGATTTACCTACTCAATCCCTATTGAAATCCCATAGAATCACCATTTTGAGCGTAGTGGATCCCATGGGTCACTTCCAGGCCATGAAAGACCTGGAAGAGGAATTCTCCGCGGCGGTGGGCGCGTTTTCGCTCACTGGACCCATTCTGAGCTTCACCCTGGCCATCATCTCTATAGCCTCAGGCACCATGTTGGCTGGCTTCATCCCCTTACCATGGTGATGAAGTGGGGGAGTTGTATATAACAAAAATGGCAAAAAATGATGAGCGATGGATGTAACCCAATAATGGCAAAACATGATGAGCGATGTTTTTTTTTTAAAGATCAAAGTGAAGATCGAAGGGGAAGACGGGGAAGATTCCAGAAAAAAGAAGGTGCCTTTTTCACATTTACATGGAAAAAATGAGGTTTGGCCCATGGGATATATCATTTGGGGTGCAAAGTTTCATTGTCATCAATCAATGACAATTTCCACCCAGAAAGACTGGGATGATGCTTGAATAAATGAGATTGATGCCAACTGACTGTAATCACCACTAAGGGAACCTTTCTCCCTTATATATCAAACGCCCCACAAACTTGTTCAGCAGTTCGGGTATTTCCGAGCCAGCTGTTTAATTCCCATCACTGTCCCATTACATCTAATTCGATCTCCATCATACTAAAAAAATGTTAGTTAAATCCACACTTTCTTAGTAAAGCAAAGTCTTGACTTTGGTATGGTTAACCAGTTGATCATTGTCATTGTGTATCCCCTATTTTATATTTCATAGAGATTTATCATATCAAGTAATTAGTTGGTTCTGAAATTACAGCTATAGAAGCATAGATAGTGAACTATCAATATGCCCTCCTATAAATAGTGAATTATGAATATATCCTCCCACAATGGTGACCTAACTATATAAACAATATAACCATAGTGTGGTTAAATAAGTGTGAGTGAGTGATTTAGCCACAAGTGAAGAATCATATATTCAAATTAATTGTTATTGTTACGATTATGACGACTATGACGATTATTCCTACTGTCACTATCACTAACAACTAATCACTATTATTCTAACAATTACCATTGCAGTAATGCTAACACAACTAATATATAGTAAAACTAACAATTACTATCAGTTACTATCATTATTGCTGACTCATTCCTATGATCACTATCATTATTACTAACAATTTATCACTATCATTACTACTGACAATTCGTAATATGTTACGATTCTTCCTATTTTTACTAACCATGACTATTGATTCATAGTAACTCACCCAGTGGGGAAAAACCTAACGGCAGCCGGAGGTGCCGTTGAGCGAGTGAAGGTTCTGGAGAAGTGGGTGCCGCCCGCCGAGTCGGGGCTCTGCAAGATTTGCAGGTCCGAGTTGGAGATTTTGGGATGGAAACTTATCCTAAAATCTACGAAGAAAATGTCATTCTATGGCATATGTCCCAGCAATTTACCATATATGCTAACATTCTTTGCATGGATGTAACATTGATGTACCCTCTGGTAAACGTTTACAAAAGACCATGGAAAGATCCACCATTTTTCATGGGAAAATCCACGAGAGGGTAAGGTTTACGAAGTATCTGAAGTATCTGGTGGGAATTACCTGGGAAGGTCTTGGGGAAATACTTGAACGACTAAAGCTTTACGAAGGTTTAAAAAAAACAGAATGAAAAGATATGAACAGTTTGGAGATGATGAATTCATTTCTTGAAGATGATCAACCATCCCATTTTCATCGTTTTTGTTGGGCCAATGATGTTTGGATTCCAACGGTGGGATGGATGACCATACCACATAGATGAGATGGCGACATGGTTTGCCTGTAGATGGTCCGCTGGGAGTCTGGTTTGTAACCAGCCACTGGGGAAAAAACGGGTGGTAAATGGCTTGAAGCCTTCGAAATGGGACACTCCCAAACAGTTGGACATTTGGTCGGACATTCGGCCGGATCCCCCATGATTCAGTTTCATCCATTCTGGTGGCTGTTTCAAGGCTATTTCTGTCATGAAACTTCCAACCGGGGATGGTGAAAAAACCATCCACCCCATGGTAAAATAAAGAGGACGCCATAAATGGCACTGGGTTTGCCACATGAAAAAATGGATGTTCAAGGACCTTATCCCTTCATTGCTATGCCTCAGACATGAGGCATGAATCGGCGCAGAATTTTGGCATTTGTTTGGTACATACCCAGCCATCCAATTTTGAGGAGCAATCATTGCGAGGTTCGAATGAGGTTTTAGACGGGCAAGAACAAATGAATTTGACATGCAACAAGGCAACAAGGCTTCTTTATGTATGCTCTTGAAATGGCTCTCTAGTGGCCCTGCCATCCAAAAATCTGATGTCAAGCTCTAGTTGTCCCGGAAAAAAACCCGAAAAATTCGCCACCTGTCTCTGAAAATGGGGTATAGGCCCCCTAAAAGACATGGCCATTTTGATACGGAACATGGTGATGAACCCCTGCTGGGGCTGTGGGCCATGGCAGCCATGGCCAGGTGGTTCTCGGAACTCTTCCGGCGGCTTGAGCTTCCACAAACCAGCTGCTTGGAGATGCGATTTTTCAGCGATTTTCACCACGGGAACGCCGTTTTTTTTTTTAATTTTGAGGTGGGAAAATAGATGTTGGATGTCATCATAGTTCATCCATTTTCCAGGATCAATCTTAGTTGAGAACTTTAACATTCCCAGGTTTTTTTTGGGCATTTAGATGTTACCTTGATAAACATATCTTCAAAGCGCATTGCTATGTTTGATTGGCGGTGCATGGATTGCAGCCATATTTTTCTTAGGGACCCAAGTTATCTCAAGTTGCGGGCCCAGGAAGCAATCCATCGCACAAACTCTTCGTATTTCGAAGCACTTTGGCCATGGTTCTCAGCTTTCTCTTTGGCTGGGTGGGGCTGGAGAGAGCCATGGTGTGCTACAGCTTTGGTGCTGTGGTGACGGTCTCGGTGGTCGTGGCCAACACTGGTCAAGCAGGCTTTTCCTTGGGACTCATCATGACGCGCTTGAATAGTGCAGTGATAGGCACCGTGATTGGTCAAGCAGTCCAACAGGTCCTCGTTGCTTGGATAACTCGTTGACGGAAACCAGCTTCACTTGCGGAATGGGACATCGAAGTTGGGGGCACTGTTTTTTTTGGGGGCAATTTTTGACATGTCTAGATCTTTTGCCATATTTTTGTTGACCTTTTTTCTTCTTAGGGGCCATAAATCATCATAAACCAAGAAAATAACAGAACACACGGCCCGCAGTCTGCAGAGTCTGAGGCTGTTCAAACGGTCTTTCATGCATCTCTCTTCGCGATCTTCATCTGGTGCTACAGTGTTTTTCTCATCTTTCAGATCCTGCATTCACCAGATCACGCTTCCACGGCCTTCCGGCTGCAGGGATCCCCGGGATCCAAGATCTCGCCACGAAAGGCCACGAAAAACCACGTATATTTCCACAACGCTGATCTTTCCCAGGACCAATGATATCTTTGGGCTCAACCAGCTAGATTGGATTTTTTTTGACTATTTATACCTAGTGTATTCCAGTATATATTGTTATATAATTTAATAGATCCCACTGAATCATATCCAAATTCTTGTGGTAAACCCAATGAACACATATAATCAACCTCCAACTTTAGATGCTATATACCCATTGTGATATTGGGTTTGCCAATGCTTTAAATGCATTATTAGCAACTGGTAATTCAACGTAGCTATGGAAAATTGCATCTGGTAATTTAACCTAGCTATGGAAAAGTAAATCATCTATAAATTATATAAATGGTCCTTTTTCCACAGCTATGTATCATTTCCTAGATGGTGTATCCTTTTTGAATCCTTTTGGCCGTTGTTTTTTTTTTGTTTTGGTGTTAGCCATGCTTCCCTTCCAAGGCGTTGCCTGTTCTGGCCATTGGCATTGGTGGCTTGGTTCCGTGGACCGGGGTCTTCCGTGTGTACAACGCGCAGATCGAGCCCTCAGCTGAGATCTCGCTGGCGGCCAGTGTGAAGTCGGCGGTCTTTGGGGGTGGCATCATGCTGGTCATCGATCTCTTCCTCTACTCCAGTGCCCGAGGTGGGATTCGAAAATCATGGGATTCTCAAACTTCTCCAGAAAATGGGGTTATATACATCATTGGGTATATAACCACAATTTTAATCAATTTTATATACCCCATACCTCCAGATGTTTGATTTTTGGGAAAATTTCACCAGAAAGAAAAACTGCCATAAGATCTTGGGAAGATGATCGGAAGGTCCCATCGGGTTCCAAATTGATCTGCCGATTTCGAGAAGTCTTCTTTTGACATGTAGTAGAGAGAAAGGAATATCTAACATGTTTTTGTTTTAAATTTAAGATCTGAAAACGATGGCGTCGTGGTTTTTCATGGTTTTTCCTCAGTTTGCACAAGATCAATTAACGGGATTTTTTTGTCCCGTTACCCTCTGGTAAACTAACATACCTATGGAAAATCACCAATTTTAATAGGAAAATCCACTATCAATGGCCATTTTCCAGTTCGCTTTTTGTATGTTTACCAGGCCGGGTACATCCCGTTATATCCCAGGTATCTGTGAAGCTGAGTTGAGGAAAGCGTTTCAGAAGTCTGAGGGCTTGCTGTTGCGGGTCATGGGCTTGCGCGCCAGCACTTCTGCGGCCAACGCCGATGGATCCTCCAATGAGGAGACGCGGGTGCTGATGCATTTGGATCAGGTGGGAGCGGCTGGTACCCATGGTGAGTTGGGAATCCACCCATTTGATGAGACAAGCACCAGCACTAATAAGGTCCCCCAAAATAAATGTATCACTGAACCAGAGGTTTCTGGGTGGTATAATTCCATGTATTTACTAGTTAGTTCTGGGAGCACCCTAAAGTTCTAAAGCCCGGTGGTTTATCATCATTTCCCGATCATCACCACATTTTTTTAGACACACATCGACCATGCGGTAAACCCACTTTATCGATCCAGTACCGACCCTATGGCAGGGGTCTATGAATCCTGGCAGGCATGCCCAGTGTTTGTGGTAGATCTATCTAAAGTTTATGGGGGTTATAAACTTTATAAACCAACAAACATAACTGGGAGGCGCCACCTTGGGATCTTGTTCATATACCCTCTGCATGGTTATGACGGTTATGACTAACGTAGCCATGGTTTTTCGATGGCCCATAGAAATAGATGGTTTACCCATTATTAATTGTGATTTTCCATGGCTAGGTTAAATAACACATAAAATTAGATATTTTTGATTAAACCATCTGGATATATTTATGAGGGATGAACACGGAAAGGCTTTCCAAATAGTGGTACCTGACCCTTGGCTCATGAGGTGGCTTCGCTCATACCCATGGCCAAAAAGGAGCCGGCACCACGTGGCATCGAGCTTCCTGAGAAATGATTTGGAACCTCTCTGATTTTCCTCGAAAAAAACCTACAGTAGTTTGTTAGATAGAAGTTGGTAGCATACATTTTTCATTTTTTGAAGTAATGATCACTTACTATTCGATCATTTTTTCCCCTTCTCTCGGGCTACTATAAAGTAAAGAAGACTAATAATGGTTGTCCATCCACCGCAGGTTTCCCGTGATGCTCTTCAGCACAGTGGAGCAATCGCTGCGTATCATTGCTATTGAACTTGGAACCCTCGAATGGATGCTGGAAGTATCCTCCAACACTGCCCTGGTTGCTTGAACCTTTCCATTCGAAGTGTTTTTCGTTTTTTTTTTTTCAGATTAACTGTCCGATTTTTGGTTGAAGATGTTGAAGTCCACTCGAGAAGAGGAATCCATGGCACCCAAAAAAGGACAAGTGGTTGGTGGTTTCAACCATTTTTATTTTCCACCCTAAGATTATCCAAATTGGATGAAAAATGGATGAACTTATAGTATCAACCATTTTTATAGTAAATTTATAGTCGTTACTTGTGGGATGGGTTGAAGCCACCAGATATGGGAGGAATCGATGGTACCTTTCGGATCCATCTGAAGGTCGGGCAGGAAGAGTTGGGTCCCCTGTTGACGGAGATCGAGGGCTTTCTCAGTAAAATCCTGAACTCATCCTTGGTGATGTTCGATGACATCTGCAAGCGAAAATTCCTCATTGCTGGCACCTCCGAGACTTCGTTGAATTTTTTCGAACATCTGTGAAGGGGTATGGCATGCACATGATGTACGAGAAGTGATTTACTGAGATTTCGTTCTGATTTCTTACTTATATACCCATTGGTAAATTATGGCCAGAAATATGGGGAAGCGATTTTCAGGGACTATGGCTGGACCAGATTCCGCAACTCAGGAAATGACCGTCGCCAGCACTATCCGCAGGGACATTTTGGCCAAGGAATACAACAGAATCTCAACCACCCCAACGACCATGAAGCCGGAAACTCCAAAGGCGACCACTCGACGTTTGTCGAATTTGGCGCATGTGGCCGCACGAAGGAACTCTGATTCCAATAGCACACAAAATTTCCCTGAGCTGATCAATCAGATTCGTGCAAAGGCCAAGGAGAATCGAGGTTTGCTGCCAACCTCGGACCTCTATGCCCAAGTGGAGCTGTTAGTTTCGGTTCTGGCCACCGTCAGCAAACAAGCCAACCAGGTTCAAATTACCCTGGCTCAGTACGGCTAGGTTTCACCGTTTCGAAATCCACGGTGTTTCAGATGAGCCAAAAATTCGATGCAGTTTCACCGCGTCAAGCGCCCTCGATGCTACACTCGAAGAGTGTTGCCTTGCATGTCGAACAAGACACGATTTGACAAGGGTTTGCCAAAGAAGAGGGTTGCACTTCATTTTTCACGGCACTGGCATGAGGGAATGTAGTTGTTGCATGTTGTTATTGTTGTTGCCACTTTGCCAATCTTTGCCAGGGGGTTGCTGAATCGCTTGTCCAAACATCTTGGTGCATTGGTGGCTTCCTTTGTCCACCGGTTGATCATTCGTGCAAGTTGGGGGAACAAATCCAGCCACTTTTGGACACATCCTTTTGGGTCAAGTTCTTGGGTCGTCTGATTAAGGCTACGGCGCACTTTTTTATTCATACCTTTATGGATTTGCCAAACATTTGGGGCTACCGGGCTACCTCGTTTTCAAATACAGTTTCATCCCTGGTTGGTGGTTTGGAACATGAATTTTATTTTCCCCATTTTCGTTGGGATGATGATCCAATCTGACTATATCATATTTTTCAGAGGGGTAGGTATACCACCAACCAGATCCTGTTTCATCCTGAAGTCAGGATCGATATTTCGGCTCAAGTAACAAGCATCGCACGGGCCTCGAAACCATGGCAGAACGATTGGAGTTGGAACACGACTTTCTCGCAGGGGATCCCAATGGAGTTGATCTTTGGTGATCTTTGGATCCAACTTTCCAACATTTCCATCTTACCCTCTGGTAATTGAACGTAACTATGGAAAGATCCACCATTTTTAATGGGAAAATCCACTATCAATGGCCATTTTCAATAGCTATGTTAGTTTATCAGAGGGTATGTTTCGTTCGTTTTCTTCTCTCTCCTCCAGAATTTCAAGCGACGTAGACCTGGGTTGGGCCTACGATCGTTTGATGCTCCCCGACGTCTTGTTGCGAGAGCACCTCGCAGCTCCCAGAGCTTTGAGCAATTTCGTGCGCGGCTATGGGTGGGAATCAGATTGAAAAAGTAGACAGATAAATGATGATAAATGACAATAAATGATGATAAATGACGATAAATGATGATAAATGACGATAAATGATGATAAATGACGATAAATGACGATAAATGACGATAAATGACGATAAATGACGATAAATGACGATAAATGATGATAAATGATGATAAATGATGATAAATGATGATAAATGATGATAAATGATGATAAATGATGATAAATGATGATAAATGATGATAAATGACGATAAATGATGATAAATGATGATAAATGATGATAAATGATGATAAATGATGATAAATGATGATAAATGATGATGAATGACGATAAATGATGATAAATGATGATAAATGATGATAAATGACGATAAATGATGATACATGATGATAAATGATGATAAATGATGATAAATGATGATAAATGATGATAAATGGATAAGCAGATCGAAAAGAGAGACATGCATAAATTGATGTATCCATCCATCCATCCACCCATCCCCATCCAAGAGCGATTTTGCTGGTGGCGCTGTGGCCTAGGACAATGCGAAAAGTTTCAATTGGGCAGCTGTCAAAGAACAACTCCAGGAGATGGAACCCCGTGGGATACTGGAACCAACTGATTCATATGGCTTACCATCATTTTTTTGTTTTTCTTGCTCATTTTTTGGAAATCGTAATCATGGAGTATGGGGATATTTCGTGGCAAAAAATCATGAATCCAGGGACATCCAGGGGATCATCATGGATACCATCAACTTTTTCGGGGAATATTTGGAGCCAACGTGCCAAGAATTTCTGAAAGAACCAGGTAGGCACCATCCACAACTGGATGCAGAGAGAGTCTGGAAGAATTCAGGGCTTAAACTCTTTGAACCCAGCTACTGCCAAACTTCACATAATGCCAAAGAATGATAGATATAAAAGATTCTTATGATAGATATAAAAATTGCCACATGATAAACTTGGCACATGTGTTTGTTCATGGGTATTTGGTACTGTGGCAGCCTGCTTTGCTGTGTCCGAGCGCGGAAATGCTTATGACATTTTATGTCATTAACTATACTTGAACTATCTAATTTTTACTATTACCAACCATTAACATCCATTTAACATCCGTTTAACTATCCATTAAACCCATCCATTAACCATCCATCAGCTGGTAGCTATCTAACATCCATAAAAAGATCCATAGTGCCACAGTGAAATCACCAACCAACTAACTATGAAACTCTTGGTTTAAGGGAAAATCGAAACGGGAAACCATGGATTTTTCTATTAAGAAAATAGAGAAAAAGTATCACTTGCTCAGTATCCCCAGGGAGCCATCCATCCCAGCCAACATGGCAACAAGTTGGGATTTCCCATGGATTTTTCTATTAAGAAAGTGGGTTGTGTTCCGGTTAACATTTTCCCTTACCCTCTGGTAAACATACAAAATAGCTATTGAAAATGGCCCAGTCGAAATAGTGGATTTACCATTAAAAAATTGTGATTTTCCATAGTTATGTTAGTTTACCAGAGGATAAACCAATCCATTGAAACAAGCCACAAACGAACGGTTACCCGGTTGGCCAATCCCCAGGAGTGCCCCGACTTGATCAACGTCCAGCCGTCCATGCGTTGGACGGCCCTGCACCAGGCGGCCTTCAACGGCGATGCCGAGGTGGCCGCCTTTCTGCTGGAGAAAGGCGAGGACAGCGAGGACGAGTCCCAGGATGAATCTTCCATAGGATATTTCGGGCATATATATAATATATATGATAATATATATATAATATATTTATATATATATAATATAGATTATATATATATAACACATATACACACAATTATATATATATATAAATAGATATTATGTATATATATATATATATATTGACTATTGTTTTGAATAGTGGACTGCGCACAGATACAGACACACGCACACACGCACACCTGTATATATATATATAGTGTTATTGACTAATGGGATAAAAATATAAGGTGATTTATGGCTGTTAAGAATAAATAGTAGTGGTTATTCTTGAATTAATTCACGGGATATGGATTTTTCATGGGAGATAGAACTATGAATTATGACTATGAATCCCTTATGAACCAAATACAATTGCTCACGGGTTTTCGGATACTGTAGAGTTTTTATTTTTATTTTTATACCTGGCTTATTGGCAATTCATGGGATACTAAGCAGTAGATTTGTAGTGGCTATACTTACTAGTCATCTAGAATATGGTTGTGTCAATGGGAATTCCAGGATCCTAAAATGGAGGTACTGTACCATATAAGGCCATATTTTGTGGGGATATTCCCTTACATAGCCCTTACATAGGCCTTATATATGGTAGGTACCTCCAATTTAG
>Ga0126342_10012471_pt1 | contig 15159 bp, 21 predicted proteins | sample Cyp1metagenome_FD_92528 | JGI IMG/M metagenome (GOLD analysis project Ga0126342, IMG submission 92528) | Coral microbial communities from Lord Howe Island, Old Settlement Bay, Australia - Cyphastrea 1 metagenome | ecosystem: Host-associated > Invertebrates > Cnidaria > Coral ...
ACAAGACTGTTCAAATAAACTATTGCAGAAAGGTATTGTGCGTGACTGCATAACCATGTGTTTTGACATCTGTACCATTAACATACGTGTGAGCATTCGGGTTCGTGGGCTTCATCTTGTTTGATTGTAAGGCGTCATTTTGTAGGGATTTGGTGTTATTCTTGGAAAACGAGCTGCGCGCCCACTTTTGCAGGGATTTGGGTTGTTGCATCAAGCCTCGAGGGTGTCACCAGGATTGTGTTCTTTTGTAAAAGTCACTTAAACATTGTTTAGGATATGAAAATTGAATTGCCATGTGGATTTATTAAGGGAGTATTTCTGTCAATATGGCAAGTTTTGCCGGGCAACTGAACAATTGCTGGCGCACTTTCATTTTGTAGGGTTTATGTGGTGACACCGTTTCATTGTGTAAAAAGGGACAGCAAGCTTCACTCTTTATCGGCTTTGGTAAACCAAAAAAAACAAGGCTGCACATATCAGTGGACCCATTTCCTTACAAAAAGGATGGGTTGCCCTTTAAAGACCATTGAGGGCTGAGTGAGAAAAACGCAGGGACATGGCAGAGGAACAGGTTCTTACAAAATGACCCTTTTTTGGGGCGCAGGGTCCAAGCATGCAAGCAAGGCTCATATTCAGAATGGTTGAAATGAAAAAAAATGGCAAAAAATACTTCCCTACAAAATAGGGGGTGTTGCAAAAAGTTGGTTGATGTACCAAACCACATGTTTTTTTGCAGGCCCCGGAGTTTATAGCTACAAAATGTGGGCCCTGACCATTTGGGGTGAATTTCAAGGGGAACCATATGCCATTTGCAGCGCAGGGATCCCAAAGCGTTCGTTTTCAAGGTAAAAACCACGCGCAGAAACCTGTTGAAAAACATGCAAACAAAATGTCATACGTCGTGTGCTTGTTAAAGTGAAACCTTGGTGCCGGTGGCAATCAAAAAGTGGCAGGTGCCATCATGGATGGGTTGGACAGCAGGAGGCTCGCATTTGCAAGTTTGATTTTGGGTCAATCGGAAGGAGTGGAACAATTGATCAACATTGTCACGTGCGGCCAGGCCTGTTATGTGCAAGTTGCATAAGTTTGATGTTGACTGGCATGGAAATCCGACGCTTGTTGGCGGCAGTGTCAGCTTGGCGAATGGGCCCGGCACCGCCACAAGTACCTCACCTTCACTGATACTGGACATCAAACCGCTGTGTTGTTTGGATGGTTTGGATGTTTGTAGTTTAAATTGTTTGCATCTCAGGGTCGATCAGGTGACAGATCATCATGCAGTTTGTCCTTGTGATTGCGAACGCGGTTCTTCTGATGAATTTTCCGAAGAATTAGACCGTTGCCGTGCAGGCGTGTGACAATTTGATGGTTGCAGGGTCGACTTCCGAATGTGGAACCAGTTCGTTGCTCTCAAACGCAACATACAATATGCAGGTGGAAAATGTTTCTTTGGCAACGGCTGGTGCTCTCGCACCGTCCCGTCCTTTGAAACTTCAGAACGTTTTCCGCACTCCGTTGGCGGCTGAGTTCAGCAACCTTGGGTCAAGGGTTTCAAATGACAACAGTTTTGGTGGACAGTACCCCCTTGCAACGGCCAGACCTCATTTTTTTTCCGCCTTCCCCTTTGTGAGGCCATGAGAAGTTGCCAGAAGAGACGTTGCGGCGGCCCCCGGGCGCACAGTTTTAACGTGACCTGCGATCGTGGCAACGATCCGCCATTTGCGGTGGATTGGTTGGTGCGACATTTTGGAAGTCAGGTCGCTGTCCCGAGATGGGAACTACTGATGTCGACCACAGAAGGATGTGCTGCGATTGTTGTTTTGATGTGTTGCCACGTTGCAAACCTCCATCCACCTTCCGAGCAGGTGCGCGGACTTCTGAAAGATGGTGCTGCAGGTGTCAACCGCCATTTGAATGCTCCAGGCGAGCTGATTTGCTGTGATGACAGGTGGGCTAAACAAATGCCATGGGAAACGACTCAAATGTAGGGTGCCTTTGGTGCCGGGTTGGAGGGTCTCGAATTCATGTCACATGATTCATGTCCAAGTCCATGTTCATATCCCTTTGACCCATTTACATATTCCCAAGGCCCAACAGCAAATCTGTTGGGTTTCAATCTCTGGGGCCGGGGACTGTTGACCCATTTTGAACCATTTGCTTTGTGTTGCTCCGTGGGCATTTAGACGGTTTGAAATTGCCAGGTGGGGCGCTAGATGCCAATGGTTTTCATGGTTTGCAGTTGGTTGTGAGTTCCTTGCCTGCACAGCTCAGTGATCCCAGTTGGGTGCTGCCAGACTTGGCCAATCCTGACAGGTGATGATTTGGTCGACACTCTTGAGGTGCAGTTGGATCGTGGCTGGATGGCAAATTTTGTAAAACAAAATGAACGAATAGCATCATGACAGATGCATGGGATGCAAGGCCCATATCATGCGTGTTACCCGCATTGAACTGCATTTTCGCTAGCTGATTTGCTTCCGCAACGGTCATTTCAGCTGATCGTGGGAAGAGTTCAGATGGGGTCTCGAGCGACTAAAAAATTGGGGCAGCCGGCAAACCAGAGTTCTAGTCTAGAGGTTTCGAACAGCACTTTCCCCCGTAGAACGGCAATCAACTGCAATCATTCCCTCATTTTGCATTGGGCCCAGGTCTATCAGTGGTGTGGCGAATCGGTTGCTGGCCACCTGCGCGTTACGTGGTCGCTGGTGGCATTCTCCGTGTGAGATCTGGATGGGTGCGACTCGCAGCTGGTGATTTTACCTTGGAGGTGAGATATGTAGAGATCGGGTGAGATGCCAAACTTGACCCCAAACAAATGCGGGAAGCAGGATCCATTGGCTCTAAATTTGGTTTACTAATGTTTACTACCAACATTATCATCTAATTAAACGGCTTGATGATAAGTCAAGTGGTTTGATAGGGATGATATCCCATTTTAAAACCCCTATTCGACAGGGAGGGTACTCGCGCTTAATTTTAGATCATCATAGAAGATTTTTTTAAAAACATACCAGCAAGGAAGGAAGGTGTATCTGGGATATCTCTTAGACAGGGATAGGCTCAGGTGATCAACGGGATGGAATGGTCTTCCAAATTTTTGAGACAGCCTAATGTGTAAGGACTGGACCGTGTGAATCAAACATGAATTGTACCAATAGACCAGGGGACTATCCGTGGCTGGTCATTTTGTGCATGAAAGCGTCGCTCTGAATGGGGGCGATATTTACCCATATCCGTTCGTGGATCAAAATTCAAGACCTGGCAACTTGCGACCAACAAATTCTGGATCCTCAATTTTGATCCCAAATCCGGCACTCCCATTTTTTAATAGTGGCGTTGCTGTGCCTCAAACCTAGGGGCCCACGTGAATGATGGAGTGCCACCCCTTTTCCATCTACTTTTCAGACTGGTCCCTGTGCAGGTCCATCTGTCTGATGGGTTGCTTGGCCCTTGTGTGTTTGTGCGTGTCCGACACGGCCAATGGAGCTGGGATCCCCGGATTTGCGCTTAGCGACCGAGGATCGTGTGGTTCACGGATCTGCGCGTAGAGATCAGCTGCCCGGAAGGCGTCTTCACCATCGATGGATTTGGAGACGGGGCCTTGAACACCGGGGCCCTCTCCACGGCTTCGTTGAAGCTGGCGCCTGAAACCAAAGTGTCAGGAACGTTCGGAGCTATGGGTCTCCATATTCCTTATTCAATGGGGGTAGCCCGGGGTAGCTCGGAGCTACCCCGAGTTTCCCAACCACATGATAGTGGGAATTTGATGGAATGTGATATATAGATGGATCTAAAGATTGGGTTCAAAATGCTGAGAACTTATACGCCTTAGATTCTGTGATTTTAGAATCTAGAGGGTTCCAAATACTTCAAATACTGTAGCCGCAGATTTCATGTTGGGCACATGTCATGTGGGACCAGCGGTTGATGGGGGGATGAACATCCAAAGGGGTATTCCGATATTCCAGGCTTGTGACCCATACCTGTGTGACAATGTCAGCTGTGCCCAGTTGGATGGTGATGCTACAGAAATGGTTCAATGAGAATTGCAGTAGCACTGCTCAACTGTGGGGATATAGGATCATTCCATATGTACACATGCAGATGAATTCCCGGGGTGCTTGATTGGATCTCGATGCCCCACCCAAGCAACTACCGTTGTGTGCATGATGGCAGGAATTCGATGCAGCGGTGGTTGGGGGCTCTGGTGCTGGTGGGTAAGACATCTCGCACCTGAGTCTTTCGTGTGGGAGCAGTTGCCAACCATTCTGGCCAGGGACTCAAAGACACGTTGTGAATTTCGGCAACTTGGAAAAATATTGAGATCTTGTTGGTGGTTGTGGTAATTATATATACCGCACAAGGCGGTGGCGGAAGTTTCAAAAAGGAAACCTATAGGAGAGGTTGGTTGTTGTGAATCACGGATGGCAGACCGAAGCCACTGATGGACCGAAAGGTGGTTGAGGTCTCTTCTCTTTCTCTGTCTTTCTGTCTCTTTCTCTGACCATCTACCTACCCACCTATCTATCTATGCATCCATCTATCTCTCTCTCTGTCGTGTAGTGCAGTGTGGTGTAATTAGTGTAGTGTAGCGTAGTGTAGTGTAATGTCATTAGTGTAGCGTAATGTAATGTAGTGTAGTTGCAGTTGCAGTTGTAGGTGTAGTGCCGTGTTATTCAGTGTAGTGTAGTGTAGTGTAGTGTAGTGTAATTAGTGTAGTGTAGTGCAGCGTAGTGTAAATGTAGTATTGTTGTTGTTGTTGTTGTAGTTGTAGTTGTAGTCGTAGTCGTAGCTGTAGTTGTAGTTGTAGTTAGTGTAGTGTAGTGGAATGTAGTGTAGTGTAATGTAGTGTAGTGTAATCGAGTGTAGTGTAGTGGAGTGTAATGGAATGTAGTGTAGTGGAGTGATGTAGTGTAGCGTAGTTGTAGTGTAGTGTAGTTGTAGTGTAGCGGAGTGGAGTGTAGTGTAATGTAGTGTAGTGTAGTGGAATGTAGTGTAGTGTAGTGTAATATAGTGTAGTGGATGGAGTGTAGTGGAGTGTAATGTATTGTAATGTAGTGTAGTGTAGTGCAGTGTAGCAAAGTGCAATGTAGTGTAGTGTAGTGTAGTGTAATTGAGAGTAATTGAATGTAGTGTAGTGGAGTGTAGTGGAGTGTAGTAGAATGTAGTGAAGGTGTAGTGGTAGTTGTAGTTGTCGTGTAGTGTAATGTATTGGAGTGTAGTGGTGGTTGTAGTTGAAAATGCTACAAAACCCTTCATGTTTTTGATCACTTTTGACAAGGTGCACAATCCCTTGCGCCTGCCACGCGAAGCGACATCTGAACCTCCAAAGGTGGTCCGAACCCCTGGTGTTTTGTACATTTTGACTTCGAAATGTGCTTCGCGCCACAACGGCGTGCACTTTTTCGACATCTGAACTTCTAAAAGTGGTCCGAACCCCTAGTGTTTTTAACATTTTGACTTCGAAATGTGCTTCGCGCCACAACGGCGTGCACTTTTTTGACATCTCAACTTCCAAAAGTGGTTCGACGCTGCGGTGTTTTGTACATTTTGACTTCGAAATGTGCTTCGCACCACAACGGCGTGCACTTTTTTGACATCTCAACTTCCAAAAGTGGTACGAGGCTGAGGTGTTCTGTACATTTTGACTTCGAAATGTGCTTCGCGCCACAACGGCGTGCACTTTTTCGACATCTCAACTTCCAAAAGTGGTCCGAACATGAGGTGTTTTGTACATTTTGACTTCGAAATTTGCTTCGCGCCACAACGGCGTGCAATTTTTCATCTTTCATCTGGCCAGCTGGCTCCGCACCCGCCTCTTTCTCTTCTCTGATCTTGTCTCTGCTACTCTCCTCTTCTTTCTGCCTCTGCCCAGCTCTGCTTTTCATCTGTCCATATTGTCGGAAGTTTGACTTCTAAACTTCCTTCGATAATATTTGTTGATGAAAAGATCATGAAATCTGGTTCCAAACAGCACTTTTCTTCACCGGCAGGTTGACGTGATCCAAAGTTTCACCGGCTTCGCCTTGGCCAACGGCTGCCATCTGAGCCGCAACAGCTTCGCCTTGCTGCCCTACGTCCACAAAGAGTGCTGCGAGGAGAACTACCGGAGCGACCACAACGGATGCCTGGTGGGAGGTCAGTTCAATGGCAGGTGGGATGCCAAAATTGGAGTTGCAAAGCATTTGGATAACTGATAACCACTACCCATTGGATCCGGAGGTTCATGCCGCAAGGCCCAGTTGAGGGAGTGGATTGTGCCTACAACAAGGACCCCCTGGTGGCGATGTGGTGAGATGCAACACCGGCACCTGGCGCGCACACCGGGATAGATAATGCATGAACATATACAAAATAGATGAAAATAGATACACAGAAATTAACAAGTGTACATACACAACAAAAATAGTAGTAGAAACAAGTACGCATTAAAAGAGGTAGATGAAGTGCCGTATGCAGCATATGCATGAGCAAATAATTCAAACAAATACTCAAATAGAGAGATTTTGCAGCACAGAAACGACAGAAACGACATCTCAGCTGCAGGACTTGATGTCTTTCCAGGCAAGATGTGAGGCAGTTCCTGGCAGCTACACCGAGAAGTCGCCGGGTGTCTGTTGGGAGGCCGGGAACCGTTGATGTTTTGAAGACCTATAGATAGTAACCCCCCAGCAAGATGTAGAAAAGGTTGAATTTACTTGGATTTACTTTTCTCTCTTTTTTCTGTGGTTGCTAGATTTGGGATTCAAGCATCCAAAATAGGAGATTTCATGGGACAGACGCATCAATGGGGATTTATCCATCTAACTTGGTCTCTTAAAAAGTCGCCTCAAACAACCTTACTGCCTTACTATAAATTATAAGCAACGTTGGAAAACCATCAGTTTGAACATCGCAAAATCAGATTCGTGATGGTGACTTATCCAGAACATGTGCTGCTATGGAACCTTCTGAGTAAAGATGACCATGTAACTCTGGTTCAAGCTTAGGAGTTAAAACCGTCACCATTTGTGGATATCACGGTTTCACCTGGAAACCCGTGGATTTTTTCCTCCTTTCTGCGGGTGCCAATTCTAGGTGGGTCTTCCCTGGCGCCCACCGACGTATCCCAACTTCGATGGGCAAGCCATCAAAAGGCAAGTGTGGCAAAGCGTGTCGGCGACTGAGTTTTGTTAGGTCTTGGAAGGTTTGCAGGATTTTCCAGGTAAATTGCTGGAAAGCCAATTTTTGTTCTTTTCAAATATCACAGTTATTGGGGGAATTATGTTACGACCCACTTGCAAACCGCTTGCCTGAGTTGTTGAAATTCAAGGGTTTCTTCGAAGATCGCTTATTTCCAGGAGGACAGTTCTTGGAGGTGCAATCCCTTCCCACCAATAGCCATTGGATCTATTCACGTTTAACGCCGACTCAAAGGAATTCGATATTTAGATATTATATTTAGTATATACAATATTATACAATGACTCGGATGGTTTGAGAAGGGATGCAGTCCATTCAGCTAATTTCAGGGCCATTGGCTGTTGTATATTTTCTAGATTGCAATGAGTTAGTAAATGAAACCAAAATGATGCCAAATAGACCCAAGTAATGTAATAACTCGCTTTCAGATTCCACTTCATCAAAACCCGTTTTTTTCCTGAACCCTGACCTCTAATTTGAGGGGTTACCTCCAAAAGTTGATTGTCTAAATTTTTACCGAAATCTGGTACCCCCGATGAATCATAAACTGGGTATACGGTAGATCCTGACCGCTGAAGGCAACGGCTGCTGCTGGCAGAGCTGACGATTTCGATGGCCCTGTGGACCATTCCTCTGATACTTCTGGCAGCGGACTCAGTTGGCGGGTTGTGCTATGTGTCTGGCGAAAGCTTGGCAGAATAATGAAATATGATGAAACCTTAATCAATAGGTGCCAGATTTTTGAGCGCCACGAGGCCAAGGGTGCTTTGGTCTTTCGACGAACTTCCCAACGGGAATTTATCCGGATGCGCACATAGCTGAGTCAAAAAGAAGTGGTGTTCGAGCCTGTGTTCTGGATGCTTTCTGGAGGAGTTGTGCCTGAAAATGATTGACCTGTGACAAACGATGAGAGTTTTGGTGATGGCTGGAGGTTCAACCCCAACATTGCCACTGGTTTGGGGGATTTTTTTGGGTAAAGTCTGGTACCTCCCAAAGCGCGATGGAGTGTCCTACTTCCACAGACTTTGAGCTTGACGCCGCGGCTGCCGGCTGCGACGGTTGCAGCCATGGCGGCGTACACAGTGGCTTTCCAGGGCGAAAAAGGTGCTTACAGCCACTTGGATTATGATATCTTCCAGCTGCAGTGATTTTTTTGGCAAATTCGTATTCTCCAGGCATTACTGATAAGCATCCTGAGGCAGAATTGGCCTAGAGAACCTACTTTTGTTTTTGCACCACATATTGTTTCGAGTGCCGACGAGGCGAGCAAGCGACCTATGCCTTGATGGGCCGGGAAGGAGTGGAAGCCGTGGGCTATCCATCCTTTGATGAAGCTTTTGCGGCGTTTTGGCGGCAATTTGGGTGGATATTTTTTGGAAAAAAAGCAAAGTGATTCGTTTCTAGTGGCTTTCAAGCTTTTTTTACTTCGATGAGCCTTGATGGATCTCCCGGTTGTGAGGCGATCAGCAACGGCAAGGTGCATTTTCTGCTGGTGCCCATTGAGAACACACTGGGCGGGACCATCCACGCCAACTGCGATTTGCAGTTGCAGCACAATCTCTTCATTATCGTTTCTTGTTCATCTTGGATTCAACTGCCTGTTTCATGAGGCCGTGGCCACAAAAAAAAGTAGTCTTTTTAGTGCAATGAACCATACAGAGGAATGGCGGATTGAAAGCAATTCGCATATCTTGTGGGTACTCCCAGCCTAACCGTGTAAAAAAACTATCAGCCACACCCCAAGAATGGACCCCAAAATGAATGGTTTCTAGTTTTTTAAAAAAAATAAACATTACAGGGAAAGGCTGGGATGATGGAATGTTTGTAGATGCTTGTCTCCTAAACTTTTTTTGAGACTGGAGCCCTCTGGATCAAGGCTGAACACAATCTCCGGATCCGCCACGCCCTGCTTGCGTTGCATGGGTCCAAGAAGGCAGGGAGATTGGAGTGGATGCCAGAGTTGGCGTCACAGCTGCGGGACCGTTTTCTCCGGAACCCCCCTGTTTAGTCTAAGTTGTCCTGCAGGAAGAGTTGAAGAAGGTGATTTCGCACCCGCAAGCTCTGGCACAGTGCAACTCCTACTTGAAGTCCAACGATTTGGTGGGTGAAGCGGCGTATGACACGGCCGGCAGCGCCAAGCTTATTGCTGAAGGTGGGATGTTTCTCCATGTTTGGCCCACCCAGCTGACTTTCGCTGATCATCTTAGTTCTGGTACATCACCAGCTGAATGTATAAGATTTCAATGTCTTACGCAGAAACATGAGAACTTGGTCCATAGAAATGGGGAGCCTAACGCAAGTCATGGTTTTCCCTTACTCATATGTAGGTTTGTCGCCCGAAAATAGGGTACCCCGAAATCATCCTAAATCCAAGGGTTTATCATAATCATGGCAGTTTTAGATAATTTTGGCGGTTTAGTATTGGATCAGATTGGGCCAGGCCAGCTGAAGGGCGTTGGCGCCATCTGCAGCGAGCTGGCTGCTGAGCACTTCGGGTTGGAGGTGCTGGAGAAAGGCTTGGAGAACCTGGCTTGTGGTTTCACAAAGTCGTGGACAGTTTCAATCCCTAAAAGTGGGATGACGCCCCAAGGACAAGCATTTTTTTGAGGTGGGTTGAGGATGGTTGAAGCCACCCGCCAGTCATGGCAGATTCGATTCACTACTTTCAGGTCGGTATTGTTTGAGTTGTATTGTTTAACAAATGGCTCAACACAACACAGGGAGGAGTTTAAACTCACAACATGGGAGATGAGACCAGGGACATCAAGTTTTTCGCCAGAGTCGGGTGTTCCAGTGCCCAACACTCAAATTGGATCTGTTTGGCCCTTCATTTTTCTTTTCGATCTCCACCTACACTACGGGATTCCATTGCTTGGCCTGGCGCGTTTCCCCATTGGCGTTCCGGCCCTTCAGCCGCAGGCATTGAAGATGATCAGAACAACTTCACTCGCTTCATCCTGCTGCGGGCGCATCCTGTGAGCTTGCCTCCGGGTGTTCCATGCAAGACATCCATCGTTTTCTCCCTGGATAACATCGCAGGTGCGATGGTCCAAACCAAGGGTTGTTCTTTCAGAGACGTGTTGGTCTCGGTGCTGGCCGTGAAACATCCGAATTCTGGTTGATTAATCAACATGAGTGATCAAATCCTCTTTTTTGCTGGTTAAATCTCTCATTCTTGCTTTTGATATTGGTAAAATATCACAATATCTACATGTTTGTGGCTTTCCCTGACAGGTGCTTTGTTCAAGGCCTTGTCAGTTTTTGCCCTTCGGGACGTAGACCTCTCCAAGATCGAGAGCCGGCCATGCAAAACGGAGCGGGGCCCGATGTGTGTGTCACACCCTGGTGTTGTTGGATTGGTCTGAGCGAAAATCTACAGGGTTTACCGGTTTACCTCTATTTGATGGGGCAACCCATGGGTTTACCTAGAAATGTTCCCAGCTAGTAAGATCTCTCTCTCTCTCTATATATATATATATGTATTAAGAAAATAAGAATCGTTCAATTTTCGACCATCATTTTTTCAATTTCTATCGGAACTTGGGGTTTTCCCCGCAGTCATGGAAGGATATCATGTCCAAGTTGGAGCGGCTCTACCTGAGCATGTCCAGCGTGGACATCACCAGGGCCAAAAGGCATAAGTCCAGTGATGCCCGGGACCCAGGGGACCCAGTTGCGTGGCATGGAAGCGCTGGAAGCGCCAGGAAAATGGATAGAATATGGTGGGATCGTGTGAATATTATAATGGGGAGAAACGTATCCACCCTTCTGTTCTGGTTTGTGCGAAAAAATTCTGAAAAAGGGGGCTTGAGATCTGGAATTTAGTTTTCGCTTTGAAACATTGAGAATTGAGACGATCACGGCCAAACCGGACTTCCATTGGCCTCCCACATGCTTCATCATCTCCATCATTTTCCAGGAGTTTACATGTTTTTCCCATGTTTTGATGCCACAGTTTGCCAGGAAAACCGTTTCCGATATCTTTTCTACGTCGACTTTTTGGCTTCCGTTGGGGGCCCCCAGCTGTTGCCGAAACTGGGCCTTCAGTCGGTTGCGGAACCTGAGAACCGAGGTGGAAGATCTCAACGTGTCGAATGCCTTGCGACACCTGCAGGAGATGACGACCTTTTTCAGAGTGCAGCTTGGCCAGACAGAGTTAACAAAATCCTATTTAATCAATATGAAACCAATAGTAAATTCCATTGAAATCCTATTAAGTTCACACTTTTGCTGGAGTTTTTGTAGTTTTGTTTTTTACTGCGCCATTTTGTTTGGAAATTGTGGTGGAGAGAAGATGAGTGGGAACTGCATGGTGATCTTGGACTCCTAGGGAATCCTGAGATTTTTGTGAAAATCATGCTCAAACATCCCCTATTCCTGGCCATTGAACCAGTCAACTGATATCGAGGTTGGGATCCTTCCCTAGGGCTGGCTCCTTGGTGGGTCTGGAACACCTGGGCAATCGCATCGCGATGCCGATCACTCCTTCCAAGCCGCCCAAGAAGCGGATCGGAGTACTGGGCTTTGGTACTTTTGGCCAATTTATAGCTGCTTAGCCGGGATTCTTTGTGAGCACTTCGATACTTTTCCATGCCGTTTTCAGTCTGAAGTCATGTCAATGTATATACGTATGTATAGAGAGATATGTAATGAATGATATACTCTGTTTGGGATGAAGTTCCTGGCTTGCAAATTTCCCGGTATTTGAGGCTAAAAAACTTTCGCTGGAGCATGATGTCTTCGCGTCAAGCAGGGAGAACTATTCCAACATTGCTTCAAATTGTGGCGTGTAGCTTGGAAGCAGCTCTCCTACTGGGGAAGGAATGACATGGGTGTGTCCAATGTCCAAGCAATGGCATCCAACCCTGATCTTTGCCTACCAAAATCTTTCGATGCTGCCCGGACTTTTTTTTTATCTAGTACTCTGGGGGCTGGGAAGCTCTTTACAGCTGGGTTCTCAGGACTTGGTGTGATTCCCTTGATGATCTGCTGGACCAACAGCTTGATGTTCTCATCATCTCAGCATCTTGACAACCAGGATGTTGGTGAAAGCTCTCATGTCATGCTGCTGGAGTTTTGCAAACCTGGGGATCCCAGATCATTGTTGAAGGCACCGTGCTGGACTAGGATTTTTCGTTGATTCTTTCTTCTGTGGCATTTTCTTGTTGACATCCAAGGTCAGCATATTCAGCTTTGAAGGAATTGTGCGACGAGTTTGCAGCAGCATAGCTGCCAAAGATGCTAGCGATTTGCGACTCGGCTCTGTTGCACTTCCTCATATTTCATCATTTGTCTAAGACAGCTGCTGGTTTTCCGATAACGATGCTGATTTTTTGTTAATGTTCCACAGTGTTGCCAGCACATGGAGTCAGGTCCCAGCGATTGCTTGTGGTCGATGTGCTTTCCGTGAAGGCGAGGAATCTTACTGTGACAGCATGGACTAGGCTCATTGCTCCCTGCTTGGAATTGGTTCAGGTCCACGCAAAAACCACCTTGCTGTCCCTGCTCCCGGAGAGCTGTGAAACTTGACATCTTTAGAGCTCCGCAAGTATTTGGGTTTGTTTGACAGGGTACCCCCAAATCATCAAATCCAAAATTTCGCCACTTTTGAAGGGGAAGTTAATGGTTTTTGGGGTCCCCATTTTAGGACCCCTACTTGCAGAAATTTGAGCAACAGACTTTGCCGCTGAGAGTTGCTGAACATTTTCTGAGGACATTCTTTGCACACATCCGATGTTTGGTCCACAAAGTGGCAAGCACGGCTGGACCGGCTTGCCTTTCGTCTTTGAGCGGGTAAGGCTCAACAATGCCAGGCCGCTGACCCTGGGGAATAGGGTATCTTCATCAATGGATTCAATGGGAATTTAATTTAACCCTTAGTCAATGGAAGTTTGGCCACTAATCAGCTGTTTTATGTTTTTTTTGTTTTTTTTTTTACGGATCCAGTGCCGAAAATGGCATGATTCTTGAACCAGTGGCTCTGGCACGGTCTGGAACATCTCCCGGGACAGCCCCCACATGGTGGCGTGCTCTGTCAGGAGATGTGAAGACTTCCTGAAGTGGTGGGAAAGACAAGGCTGCCGGATGGTGGTGCGCACCCTAGAATCCACACAGTCCACCCTTTCAATGGCTCAAAACTTCCTGAATCCTCATGTAACATGGGTTTTTGCAGGACCCAGCGCACGGGTCATGCAAGTCTAGGGCCAGGGGTGCTCCGGTGCTCCCAAAAACATAAGGCCTTCAGGGACCTTAAGAAGCTATTCTTAAGCCCCATCAACCGCTACCAGGGGCTTATTGAGACTTATTAAGCCCCTGTTGTTGGAGGGCTTCCAAACCCTTGGGGTTTGGCCGCCCGAGGACATGACCTGCGAGCTGCACGACGAAGTGTCAGCTGGCAGTCAATTCGTGACCCACCTGACTGGTCGAATCCTGGAACGCTTGTCGTTGCGGACGACGCCCATCGATACGAAGGCCCGGGTCCCCAGGGCCCCCAAGGCCCCCAGGGCCCCAGGCGGCCATGAATTTGAGGTTGGCCATCATCCAAAATGGGTTGTTTGTCTAGACTATGGGAAAATGATGCATAATAAATCATAATAATAATGCCTTTTCTAGTGTACCAATGATGGAACACGTAGTTAGTTGTATAAACATGACACTGGATGTGGCCGTCTTGGCAGTTTCGGGTCGGCGCCAGGGCTTCGAGTCGTTGCTGCAGCTTGTGGACAACACCTGTGCAGATAGTTTTGATTTATTCTTTGCGCCTCTCAGCTCCAATGATTTGCGCAACCCAAGTAGCCATTAATGATGATTCATAGGCTATTCATAGGGAAAATATAAGGGGATGATATCCATTCGCATCCATGAAGATACATTTGTTGCGATCTCTGAGGCTTTTCAAGTACAACCCCAATTCGGCCGAGCAGCTGGCTGCGATCGAGGGGGCTGTCAAGGACTCGTCCTTTCAATGGTTGCGGCCCCGTCTTCCCCGTCAGCCTGCGCCGCAGGACGTCTCGTCAAAATTGCGCGACAAATGCAAATGATGGTCCTGAGCGGGTTTTCCAACACTAGTGGCTTTGGCATGCCTTCGCATGCTGCCAGTGAAATCACACAGCTGGCCACGGCGACTGCGCGTGCAATAAGGCTGCACATTTTACGCATGAGTCAGTTCTGAATTGATGGATCTTGGTATATTCATCTTGGTTATTCTTGGTTCAGTAAATATCCTTCTTGTCTTTTGAGCATCACCTTCAAGATGCTTGGAAAAGTTCATCCCCGCACTTGATGGAAGCTGCCTGCTCCTGGCTACTAGTGGTGTACAGTATCTCCACCTTGGCAGGCTGTACCAACAAAACGGTTCTGATTTCTTACCCTCAATCAGGTTTGTAAGCATACGATACTTGAATTTATTGAAAACGTCTTGCTTTATCCATTTTCATTTTTAGAACCTCCAACTGCGATACACAGAAAAGCACATTACCCTTCATGTCCTTGCGACGAGATGACGGATGCTCATCAACCTGCAACTCAGGACACCTTTTGCCCAATCCTGTGGTGCTGTGGCAGTGTTTATATTGGGGAGTCAGCTGTCCTCGTAAGGATGACCATCATTCACCTGGAGAAATTTGAAAGATCGTTCCAGAATTTCGCAGGATGTGGGCGAGAAGAGGCAGTGGGGTTCTTAGATAGTTGAAACGCAATGCCTGGGAGGGGGAGGAGGTTTGTTTGGCATACAGCTCCCCATTGAGGGGGTTGACCCCTCTCATGATGCGAGCCAAGGTGTGGGAAATGCCGGCGTCGGATCTCTCTGGTTGAGTCCACCATTAAGCACAGCTTGCCATGGATTGTGCTGCTGGTTTTTGGCCTCTGGTTCCAAAATGATTCATGCACACCTGCACACCTGCACACCTGCACACCTGCACACCTGCACACCTGCACACCTGCACCCCTGCACACCTGCACACCTGCACACCTGCACAC
>Ga0126342_10012472_pt1 | contig 15159 bp, 13 predicted proteins | sample Cyp1metagenome_FD_92528 | JGI IMG/M metagenome (GOLD analysis project Ga0126342, IMG submission 92528) | Coral microbial communities from Lord Howe Island, Old Settlement Bay, Australia - Cyphastrea 1 metagenome | ecosystem: Host-associated > Invertebrates > Cnidaria > Coral ...
AATAGATACTAATAGATACTAATAGATACTAATAGATACTAATAGATACTAATAGATACTAATAGATACTAATAGATACTAATAGATACTAATAGATACTATACCATTCTATACTAATAGATACTAATAGTTTGTACCCATAATCAGAATCCCATCAGATCCACTGCAGGTTTCTGCCGGGACGCATCATTGCCTGGCCTTGGTTGCTCCAGGGCTGGCTGCCCGGCAGTTGATGGGGGGAGAACAGTGGGGACCCACTGAGCAGCACATTTTGGAGAGTTTTCATGGGGAAATCATGGGGAAATCATGGGGAAATCATGGGAAAAAAAACCACCATTTTTTGCGGAGTTTTCATGGGAAAAGGATGGGACGACGCAATTTTTTGGGGAGTTTTCATGGGAAAAGGCAGGGGAAAACAGGGGAAAATGATGGGACACATGATGATAAAAATCATGGAGCACTTGAGGGAATTTATGAGATCTACATAAATGGATTTAACATGTTGATTGGGAAATGACCACAAAACTTTGGGATTCTGCAAACATTGGAGCTCAAGTTACTGGGATTTCAGGGGTTGGGGAATCTCAACCATGGAACATCAGGAAATGGACATCCACTGCTTTCATTTTATGGGGCCTTGTGGATTTTAAGAGCAACTTGGAGATTTTCAAGGGATTCACGATGCAAATCATATATATATAATATACATACAGATGTATGTGCATTTATGATGCAACCAGTCAATCTTGGTTTGATAGATCTATGTACCATTTTGGGCTTGGGACACCTAAAACAGGCAGCAAAAACAGGCAGCCTGTTCCTCATGGGAGACCGGCAATTCGATGGGATGTTCTCACATCGAACGATGAGAATTTATAAATTCTGGTAACCCATTGGTAAATTGATAAATTACCGTTGGTTTACCGGAGGCTAAAACTCAAATTGATAAATCCTGGTTGGTTTAAGAGACGAATCAACACTTTTTCTGGGGGGAAATGGGCGAGTAATCAGCGAAGACTCCGAGGCTCGACAGCTTGTGAGCAACGCCCGTCAAAAAATGGGTTTGGATAGTCCAGAAATGATGTTTTGGTGGGGTTTTGTGGATATTTTCTAAACCACAGAAGCAGGGATGCTGGTCAAGTCCTGCTTGCGTAGATGCGTTTCTTTACCTTTTGCGGCACAGTTGATGGGCATATCTCTGATTATATAGCTCATGCATGTTTGTTTTGGGTAACACGTAGACTTTCCCATGAAACCTGATATCAATGGTTGAATTCCATTGTTGATTCCACGGATACTTCAGGCCCAAATCAAAGATGTGGCACCAAATTTATCCATATCCATGGATTCTTCCAGAGTTATCCATAGTATCCATGGATTCTTCCAGAGTGGTGGCATCTATTGGTAAATTGTCACGACTCTACTGTAGTCACATCCCCACGTTAGTGGTGACGTCACCGGATTCCCATGGTAAATGTAATGGGTACCCTCTGGTAATCTAACATAACTATGGAAAACAACCACTTTTCATGGGTAAATCCACTATTTCTATGACCATTTTCAATAGCTTTTTGTATGTTTACCAGAGGGTAAATATCCCCAAATTTTGCCTGGACACTTTTCATCCAGGTGAATGATTTATCCAGACATATCAATATACTGTATTCCAATTGTATCCCTGGAAATATCCCATAATATCCCCCAATTTCGTGGTTGGATAGCCCCCAGTAACCACCATAATATTCCCAGTATATTCCCATTAAATCCCATGAATGCACATGATCTCCAGACTATCACTATGAAATCACTCTCTTTTCTTTCCATATCCCTTTCACCATGATATTCCGTACTGGGCGTGCAGTTCCAGTGAAAAGAAGTGGATATATTATATTTCATAGTCAAAGGACCCCCATATCCCAACAAACATAGGTGTTAAAATCCCATGGTTATAAGTTATACCGTTATACCCTTTATCCCATGAATATCGCATTATTCTCCCGGATAAAATCATATAACAACCATTGAACATCATATAGAATCATATGAAATCATATGAAATCATATAAAACACATATTGACTCATCATGCCTTATACCCTCCAGTAAACTAACAGTTCGCTATGGAACATCACCAATATGAATAGGTAAATCAATGAACAAGCTATGGGCCATGGCTTCAATAGCAAACTGTTGGTTTACCGGAGGGTAACCCATGAGTGACCAGGTCATATCCCATATCGGGTTGGTGGTTTGGAACATTTTTTATTTTTCCATATATTGGGAGTGTCATAATCCCAACTGACGAACTCATATTTTTCAGAGGGGTTGGCTCCACCACCAACCAGCATATGTTATTTGGACCAAGAACCATGTCCCAGGAAAAGACGGCAGAAAATCAGGTGATCATGGTGGGATTTTTGGAAATGATTGGACCAACAGTAGGTCGATGTTTTAGCCCATACGACTCATTCCCATCAAATGATTCAATGGATTGGTTTAGGGGAAAAAATTACAGGAAAACCCCATATTTAATGGTAAAAACCCATGGTTTCCTGTAAATTTTCCCTTAAACCAATCCATTGAATGATGAGTGGCGGCGGTGATCACTCCCAGATCCAGATCTCTGGGATCCCAAGGTCTGGTCCTGGGGCCGCAACAAGGATGGCCAGCTGGGGGTGGGCGATTACAGGCGCCGCTAGCGCCAAATCGATGGGATCCAGCGAGCGAAACATTTTGGAGATGAAAAATGTTGGGATCCCAGGTGAATTCTTGGGATATCATACCCTCTGGTAAACTAACATAACTATGGGAAATCACCATTTTTAATGGGAAATTCCACTATAAATGGTCATTTTCAATAGCTATGTTGGTTTACCAGAGGGTAATTATGTTGGGGATATCTCGATTCTTATGATCATGCCACATAGATCCTGCTTAAAATTTACTGGCAAATTGAACCTTAATTGAACCTTTTCGATCTTTTTTTGGGGTACTATATAAGACATAAGACATAATTTAGTACTATAAAGTTCTTGGGGATATCATGAAGGATGAAAAGAAATCCTTTGATCCCCATATGATCTGGGATGACCATCAGAATCCATGGGATGCTAATTTTACTTGGTTTGTGCAATGTAAACGTTTACATAACTATGGAAAGATCCACCATTTTATAGCTGGGTAAATCAACTATTTTTTTGGGGGGCCATTTTCAATAGCTATTTTGACATAACCAGGCCGGGTAATCTGCACATCCCATGCGCGGTTTTTGATCCCTGGCCAGGGATCGAACGCAGCCGGTGGAAGTCTGTTCGGAACGCCTGGGGTGGAGGAGATCCGGGCGCCATGGAAGTTTGGTGGGTTACCCTTTGGTAAACCAACATAGCTATTGAAAATGGCAATTTTTCATGGGAAAACTCACTATAAATGGTGATTTTCCATAGTTAAACTAACATAGCTACTGAACATGGCCATAGAAATAGTTGATTTACCCAGCTATAAAATGGTGGATCTTTCCATAGTTATGTTAGATTACCAGAGGGTATCACCAGTGTAACAATTGGTTGATGTTCAACCCCGATAGAAATGATGGAACCCAGAATATAGTGAACAAGATGTAGCTATGTAGGAGATCAGTAGGCTTCGATCCCAGATGTAAATCTCAAATCTGATTGAAACGGGAAATTCTTCTACCGCCGCCATGGCTAAGCCGATGGCCCATGAAACACCTTTGCATTCCAGCCAAGGAGAAGTTGCAATTTACAATGTGAGTGAAACATTGTAAAATGATGTTAGTAAAACCAACCATATATATATACACCCTCTGGTTATTTAACATAGCCATGGAACATCACCATTTTTAATAGGTAAACCATCTATTTCAATGGGCCATCTATACCATGGCTATGTTAGTCATAACCAGAGGGTATATACTGTAAATGATGATTTCAATCCCATGTTTTGGTGGTGGGGTGGGGCAATAACGTCCTTTGGCGCTTGCACTCACGTGATGCTACGTCTCTTGTCAACTTGTACCATGGGTCTTACTGTACGTCACGAGTGTATACAGATGTTCTCCGTTACAGTACGTCATGAGGTTTGGGGTAGTACGTCTCATGGTAAACTGTACATGGGGTCTTACGTCACGAATGTGTTTTGCTAGAGATGTTCTACGTTACGTCATGGGGTTTGGGGTAGTACGTTTCATGTTAACTTGTATCTTGGATGGAGAAGTATGCTTTTAAACAGGATGAAACTGTTTTGTTATACATATGTATATATATATATACACATGTTTACTATTAGGGAATGGTTGGCCATGTGTGTGTGTGTGTTTGGAAACTAAGATGAATAGGTATCTTACGTTTCATAACTTTCAAGAGAAAAATGGTGCCAAGACGTTTTTTTTGGCGCGCGCGTTTAAGACCCGACCCGGCGTTGTTGGTTGGTATCTATATACATGGGCTTGTGTCAAAAGAAGGAAACCCAACATCCCATGGTTCATCACCATCTGGCGCTAAAATGGCCATACATCAGCATATTCTCGTGAGACGAAGCCACATTCGTTACACACCCAGGAAATCCTGTAACCAACATTGGAGAGAGAAGATACTTATCAGCCAAAATGGATAAGGTTTGAGACTAGTGAGGTAAACCCAATAATAAACTTCTATAGTTTACCAGTAGTACCGCACAAGGAGGTGGCGGAAGTTTCAAGGATAGGACACTATAGGAGAGGTGAGTTGTTGTGATGCATGGATGGCAGAGCGAATCCACTGATGGACCGAAAGGTGGTTGGAGCTGTGTTTTTTGGAGTGGTGGCAATGGTTGCAGTGGTCACCTCACTCACAACTCCTGGATGTAGCGTGGTGTAGTGCAGTAGTTGTCGTTGTAGTTGTCGTTGTAGTTGTCGTTGTAGTTGTAGTGGGGTTGATGCTGTTGAAGTTGTAATAATGTTGTAGTTATAGTTGTGGTTGTAGTTGTAGTTGAAGTGTAGTTGAAGTTGTAATTGTCTTAATTGTAGTAATTGTAATAGTTGCAATAGTTGTAGGAGCTGTTGTTGTAGTTCTAACTGTAGTTGTAGTTGTAGTTTGTAGTTGTAATGTCGTGGTAATTGTAGTAGTAGTAGTGTAGTTGAAGTTGTAGTTGAAGTTGAAGCTGAAGTGTAGTTGTAGTGTAGCTGAAGTTGTAGTTGTTGTTTCAGTTGCAGCTGTAGTTGCAGTTGCAGTTGTAGTGTGGTTGTAGTAGTTGTTGCAGTTGTAGTTGTAGTTGTAGTTGAGGTTGTAGTTGTAGTTGAGGTGTAGTTGAAGTTTTAGTTGGTCCGACGTTGGTGTGTTTTGCACGTTTTGAGCTCCAAATGTGCTTCGCGCCACAACGATGTTCACTTTTTCCACGTCTCAACTTCCAAAAGTGGTCCGAACATGAGGTGCATTGTACATGTTGACTTCCAAATGTGCTTCGCGCCACAACGGCGTGCAACTTTTCATCCCTGGTATGGTCAGATGGCTCCGCACCCGCCGCTTTAGCGAGCCTACTTTTCGACCCTCCGGAGCCACAAATCATTGGAAAAACACGGTGTTTCGCGACTTTCCTACCTTTTCGCGCACCTGCATCTTCTTTCTTCTGACTCTTTCTCTTCTCTGACCTTCTCTCTTCTGCTCTTCTCTTCTCTGACTCTTCCCACCTCTGCTTTTCCATATGTCCATATTGTCGGAAGTTTGACCTCTAAACTTCCCTTGATTAGTGGGTATACCCCTAGCAACGAGATGATGTAAAATGACCCCCGGTCATAGTTGGTGAGCGGGATGGTTTGTGGCATTGGATTTACTGGTTTACCTCACTATATTCCATAGATAAAACGGGCACCAATAGACCATACACAATAGATGGAATCCTTGTGATGTTTCATTTATCTGTGGATTAATCATCAATATACATCATTACACATGATTAGGTTACTTAAGATAGATCATAGCCCACACATTGTTAAGGCAGTTCATGATTCTCCATAGATACATTTTTAATACAATCTATTGCCATTGTAAATGGTTACTTCGTTGTTCCAAGATCCATTATTCATCCATTATTGTTGGTTATATCCCCGTGATAAATCACTATTAACTCGCCTTGCCCTTCGCTCCCAGGTCACCCTCCTTTAGCTGACGGTGTTGACTCCACCTTGCAGTCAGCTCCTCAAGACCCCAACGAAAAGAACGGACGACAAAAATGGCCGGGTTCTTCTCCGCGCGAAATGGAGGTTTAACATCGCAAAAACATGGAAAAACCATGAACAATAGATGAACATCATGGAAAAACATAGGAACACATCGATACAGGGATTGAAAAAAATCAAAAGTAGTAATAGGATACCCTGTCGAGTTTTTGCACTGTTTGCTGTGGAAAATAACCATGAGAGAATGGGTAAATCATCGAACCAAATGGAGACTTTTCAAACTAGCTGTATATGTTAAAGTAGCAAACAGTAATTTTCATTATGACAATATGAAACATCATTAACCATTATTAACCATTGATCATTAGTAACCATGATTTTCTCCCATCGTTATCCCATAGTTACCCCAGGGAAAAGTAAAGTGTGTTGGTCTAAGACTCTAAGATCTTTTGGCGGCTACGCCGTGAGAGAGTTGTTTCCAGCAATTTTTTTCGGGCAATGTGAGAAACCCAATGCTTTAAAGCTACCATTTGGCGATGATTGTTTTTACCCATTTACAATGATTTTGGGGACATTTTTTTATTGGGTTTACCATGGTTTACCGTTCACCACATTAGATCATCCTGGTATATAATTGGGCGACAAACAAAAACAGTCAGAAGGCCGATTGGATGTAGAGCCTGGGTCTATGGGACCATTGGACTGCGAGAACCAGCCATACCTACGCTGGCTGCATGATTTGGGGTGAACTCTTTCCCATTTTCTTTGGTCAGTTCCAACGGGCGAGTCTTTCTCATAGAATGCATTTTTTTTTGATATTCTGTGGTTGGTTCTAGCCAATTTGCAAATTGCTAAACGGCGGTTGTGGATTGATAATTTCAGTCATAATTTTGGTTGGTTCCAGCCCCTATAGCAACCAGTAAAAATTAGCCACCCGCCCAAAATGGGATATGCCCTCCAGTACATGAACAGTTTGGCCCTGAAAATAACATATTTTTAGTGGAAACTAATCCTCCAACGGCCATGTTAGTTGGGGGATGGACATTGTATAATGGGTACCCTGGGGAAACTAATACAGGTGTGGAAAACCTATGGTTCCCTAGGACAATGTGTACAAATGGTGGGGTTTCCACATCTATGCATGCGCTGAAACTTTAATCGAGGCTGGGTGCCAACAAGGGCGGGCATATCATCAGCATCAACGCCCCTCGGCTCAGCAGGGGCTTGGTTAACTAAAAGACACATGGAGGTTTTCCATAAATGGGGATCCCTAAAATTGATGGTTTATAATTCAACATTTTACTAAAATGGATGATTTAGGTACCTCCATTTTAGGACCCCCCCACATGTTTTTTGGATGTTTGTGGCGCCAAATGTGGTGATTTGACCATCGAACTTGTGGATTGAACATGATCTACTGTTGGGAATAATCCACCAGAAGATGGGATGTGTTAGCAGAGGGGCATATATCAGCCAACGAATTGGTTGGTGTTTTTTTGTGCTCGCCATGCATATACCGGAAGTTCAGACTCACACAGCATGGACATACTTTTCAAAAAGAGAAAAATTAGTGGCTTAACCAACGACCAGCTCTCCTGCATTCCCTTTCTGCTCATTTAACATACAACTTCTTATACTGTATATCATTAATATACCAGATAGTGCCCGGCCCGCGCTGGGGCGGAAGTTTCCAAAAATAAAACTGGCTATAAGAAATCACTGGCCTATAGGAAAGCTTTGCGATGCAGAAGCAATGAAGTGTTGAGGTTGTGAGGTGCATCAACGAATGAGCAAATGGTGGTTGAGATGCCAATGAAATCACATGACAGAACTGTCAAAGATAGTCAAAAGTTGCAAGCGGCTCGCTTTAAGATCAAGGATGAAATCAGGCGCGATCACCTGTTTGTAAGAAGCATCCGGTTGTTGCGTACTTTCACACATGGCTTAAACATGTTTATAAGATGATGAGAGGACAGCGCCTGGACATTCGTCCATGACTTGGAAGTTTTCGAACTAAATTTCCTTTGATAAGCATCAATGGGTGGTTAGTGTTCTTCATCGTTGTTTCCTCATCATCATTATTTTTTGGTTGTAATCCCATTTTGTTTTCAATATCCTTATTATATCCCAAGATATTCCCATAAACTGGTGCTTCAATCCCCTCTTCAAAATAATTCCCATAAATTACAAGAAGCACCAAGTTTCCATTAGCCATGACAACCCCAATTGACTCCCATTTACTTTCTATAGTCAAACATGGCGTACTGGAAGCTGGAATTCACCACCACCATTTGTACGTTTGGTAAAAATTGCCGAAGGGTAAACCCGTGAAAATCTCCCATGATGATCCTCGAATCTAATGGGCCTATGGGACAATAAAACACATTTTTTTTTTAGATTGCCATGATATCACCATGATTTTCCCATTGATATCCCAATATATGGTGAATTAACCTTTAATATCCCCATGAAACTCCAATTTTTCCCATGATCTTCCCATTGATATCCCAATTAAGAGCTTTAGATGGATTGTTCCCATTGATTTTCCATTAAAGATTTCCCATTGATATTTTCATTGATAATATTCCCATTACCATTGATATCCCCATTGAACAATTGATAGCCCCATTGGTTACCATTGTTTGCCATTAACCATATGTTAGATTACCATTAACAATGTTTTTCCCATTTATATCCCAATATATGGTTGATTAATCATTATACGCGTTATTAGTATGGTTACCGGCAGTTTAACCATGCTTTTCCCAATTGGTTACCATTGTTATCCCGTGAATTATTCTATGACACCATTTAAGATCATACAATTAGATTACCAATAACCATGCTTTTCCCATTGATATCCCAATATATGGTGGATTTAACCTTTAATATCCCCATTGATAATATTCCCATTACCATTGATATCCCCATTGAACAATTGATAGCCCCATTGGTTACCATTGTTTGCCATTAACCATATGTTAGATCACTGATTTAACCTTTAATATCCCCATGAAACTCCAATTTTTCCCATGTTTTTCCCATGTTTTTCCCATTGATCTCCCCAACGCCAGGCAGGGCTCGATTCTTCGCTGGCGGCCGCGGTAAACTCGAATATCTGGCAGTGCCGCAGCTGGTTAGGGGAAGCACCGGGCGACCGTGGTTATTCATGGTGAATCATGGTGAATCATACTGGTTAATCATGGTTTATATATGTTTTTAATGGTGATTTATAATGGTTTATAGTGGTTAATCATGGTTTATAATAGTGGTTTCATAGTGGTGAAAATCATAGTGAAACTCGTGAAAATCATGGTTTGTTCCAAAGTGATTAACTCATCATTCATAATGGTGATTCGTAATCTTCATCAATAATGGTTAATCGTAGAATAATGGTGAACATCATGAAAATGGTGAATAATAACCACTTGGTGGAATAATCATTAATGATGGTTAATAGTATAATAATTGTGGTTATTCATGGTCAATAACGGTGAATCATCATCAATCATGGTGAACTATAGTGGTTAATAGTGTGAAAAATGATCAATAGTGATTCATGGTGATGAAGGGTGATTAACTGAGGGTTAATGGTTTTCAATAATTTATTTTAGTTAATAATGGTTGATTATTAACGATGATTAAGGGGATGAAACATCATGGTTGATAGCGGTAATGATTAATTATGGTTAATATAGTTTTATCATTGTGAAGAACGGTGATTAATGGTGATCAATGGTGATTACTTGAGGTTTTTTTGATGGGTTTCATGGGGGACAACATCGCTAAAAATGGTCAACTACAGAGTGGTCAATCATAGTAAATGCAGACTTATTTCCAGGATTGTACTAGGATATTAATGGATTTACCCTTTGGCAATGAAACATGGCTAGTTGGAAATCTTATGCAATCTTATGCAAAACATGGTTCGTAGCTGGGGAAAATCATCGAAATAACTGGTGGATTTTCCAGCACGCCATGTTTGATTACCTACCGGAGGGCAATTGACGCGGGAGTATGAAGGTAAACCAAAATATGGGTGCGATTACAAGTGGTTTCTATGTTGAGTAAACTGGGAAAGTATCGATTATGGTGAACTATAGTGCATCTACTTTGGTAAAAGGTATGAACCACCAATAATTGGGGGAATAAACTGGGTGTTTTGCTTGCAGTTTTTGCGACTGGAACTTGGGATGTAAGAATCAACCATGGGAGGGGTTTTATCATGTTTTATCATCAAACACGGGGTTTTGAGCATAAAACATTGACATTTTCATGGGGATATGACCAGAACGACAGGTGAACCAGATTAGTGAGCCAGATTGGTGAAGAAATTGGGATATTGACCCACTCAAAAAGGGGATTATGACCCTTGGATTCAAGAGTTTTCCATGGAAATTTACGACTTGGAATAGGCAAATCATCTATACATGGGCCGTTTTCCATAGCAATTTTACAGCCAGAGGTGAATCATGGGAAATTCGATCCGTTCTGTAGATGATTACCGGGGAGTAAAAACGACCTCATGGCCGACGAAAGCCATAAAGGACTTTGAATTGTTTGGGAAACCAACATTTCGTGGTCTGAAAAATCCTTATATACATAAGTCAAGTTTGGGACCGACTAGAGTAACTATGAGGGATCCAGATGTTGTTTGGATCCTCTTGATGTGTAAGCAGCTGAGCGTATAGTATGATTGATATTTCAGAATGGGGAGCGGCTTCGAGATCCAGCACTTCATTACAGCATTTCTTTTCCGGGACAAGAGACAGGCTTCTGGGGCCTGGGGCTACTCAAGAGTTGAAGGAAGACACAGATGATTTCAGATGTCTATGGCTGCTGGGCCAATGGGGGGTCATTTTCCATTCAAGAAGGTGGCGTATTGTATGGGTCGTAAGTCGCAGCCATCTCCTCTGATCAAATCTGGAGATGGACATCAGTGAACACTTGTCGGCTATGATTCAAAACCACTCAAACGGTAACCTAGTACCATAGCCTGGTTTTTATGGATGGTTCTTCTCTCAATATATCTTAATATATCTTAATATATCTTAATGCACCAATTTATAGATGATTCGCCCGTTACCTGAGGTGGGGCCAGATCAGTGGTGGCTTCAGTGTGCCATGGCTTTTATGGATGGAAGGGTTGGTTGGGAGAATGAAGTATTAACGGGATATTTTTATGGGATATGAATTGAACGACAATTATATATAATTATATAATCCTATCAATATCCCATTATCAATTAATGATGATAATGGATATTACTGACAATTCTATAATCTGGATGAATTTGATCATGACCGAACCCGTCAAGATGTCACTCGAATGATGGTGAATGTTAGTTGGGAAATCATCCCCAAATGGCGGCATGATTCAAGAGCTATTTTCAGGTTAGTGAATTCATTGTAATATTCATTGGATTCAATATGATCAGTATTCCCCATAATTACCCTCTGGTAAACTAACATAGCTATGGAAAATGGCCATTTATAGTGGATTTTACCCATTAGAAATGGTGATTTTCCATAGCAAACTGTTGGTTTACCAGAGGGTATTGGAATTTTCCATACCCTCATATTATACATATTTTCATAGTGTTGGATTTGTTCATCGCTTGGGTTCCCTTTTAGGGGGGGGGATAGACCTTGGAATGGGCACAAAGGGCACTGTTTCCGAAAGGGAAAGGGGGATGATTATTCTTCAAAAATTGGGGTTATCATGGGAATATGATGATTATATATATGATTATCATGGGAATGATGACATCATATTGGGATGATTTAATTGGAATGTTTTTTTTTTTAATCAATGGGGAATTATCATTCGATTTAAAGGGATGATGATCATGGGAATATGATGCGAGTATAGTGGGAATGATTACTTTGCGGAAATGATTACTTTGCGGAAATTGCGATTGTACCTGGCGAAAATGGTCTATATGTTCCCGTTGAGTGAGAACATGATAGAATATGATAATATATAGTCAGCAAAAGATAACGCGTTTAGAAGGACGACACAGAGAGTCGTTTGATATTTCATCATTTCATCACATCCTTTGCCTCCATTTTGGGGCCCCAAAATGGGTCGGTCGTCAAAATCGATGTTGATTTTGGGGTATCTTTGAAGCATGTTGACTGGGGGATGGAGATTCCAGATGATGGATTCTTTTTCCAAATCAAGAGACGCTTAAAACAATTGTTTTTTTTTTTTTTTTTTGCATCGAAAGTGGAAAACGGAACATATTTCCCGAACTGAGCAGTGAAAAAGAAGTCCCAGTTGATTCATGTTTTTTTTCGGGAGTGATGCTACCCAATATATTGGGAATCATTGGTTTTTATATTGTAACATATTGTAACCCTCCAGATATATTCAGGTCATATAATCCATGATGGGAACATATCGTGGGTACACATCCGATCTATAATCCACGAGATTTTATACTTGGATGCAAAACTTGGAGGTGCATCCCAGGACTCGGAAAGGTGCCATGGAACCTGTTTCAAAATGGCCCTAGATATGGGTTGCATCCGACCTGTTACTATGGGGTTTTTCACACCCTGACATCATCAATTTTTGGTGGTTTATCCCCAGTATATTCCCACTATTTTCCATCAATTCCATGATGGTTGGTTTAACCAACCCCATGATATCCCCATGATTGTTGCCATCAAGTCACCATCAAGTCACTCTTTCCATATGATATCAAGTCGATGGATTATTCCTATCAATCCGATCATATTCCTATCATATTCCCATCATGTTCCAAATATATATATATATATATATACATACATATACATATACATATACATATACATATACATATACATATACATATATAATTATATATATAATATGTATATAGTATGTATATTAGTATGTACATACACCTTTCTCCTAATTTTAAGTGAAATGCCCATGATCTCCACCATTTTCCGAGACACCTTTCTCCCCAGACTTGGCGATGCAAAAAAATCAAGGTGGCGACGGCTGGTGACAAGACGAAGCACGGAGGGGGCTTGGTGCAGAACAGGCACGACGAGGATCATGGTTAATAGTTAGTGCTTATAGAAATATATATATGGGTAATATATATATATATATAGGTAATATATATATATAGGTAACATATTAACATATATAGGTATATAATATGTATGTATGTATAGTTAGAAATAGAAAGTACAGAAATATAGTTGATAATGGTCAATAATAGTGTGTGTATAGAAAACGATGATTGGACATGGTAAATAATAATGGTTACTGATGGTTCATAATTGAAATTACCGGCTGGTAATGTAACATAGCTATGGAATACGGCCCATTTAGTTCGATGATTTACTCGTCGAAAATGGTGATTTCCATAGCTATGTGGAATTACCACGCATTATATGTGATTTTATATATTAATAGATTATTTTCCCTGGTTAAATGGGTGGATGGTTGATAGGTTTAACAGTTTCATTAATAGGGATAACAATGAGATAGTAATGGATATATGATCATCCTGAAGCAGATAGAATATGTAAATGTGAAGAGTCACCACTATATATGTCAAAATCTAAAAAGTGGATGTATCTACTGCATTTGAATTTGCAATGACAATGGGATATGAATGGGATAATAGCGGAACAATCATGGGATAATATCCAGTATGAATATTAAAGTATTATTCCATTATTATTCCGGATATTAATGGGATATTAATGGATATTTTCTCTGGATGAATCATAGGTTTTTTTTTCATGTCGACTTCAAGGGTCACGTTCCGTCGAATGATGGTGAATGATTCGTTTGGAGAATCATCCCCAAACGGCCCCAAGTTTCAGCTAAAGCTGTAGCTACAGACATGCGTATATGTATAATATAACATGTGTACACATTTGCATAGATCTATATTGCAGCATATATATAATTATATCTATGTGTATACATATATGGATGCATATACATATACAGAATAATATATATATATACAGATATTGACATGGATGTATATAGTTATACAAAGGATCTATGTGTAGTTGGCGGCTTCCATCTCTACTGAACCTGGCCGGTCCTGGCAGGCCCTACTGCATCTTCCGCCAAGACTCCTTCCGTTCGCAGATGCGCTCAGGCGCTGAAGTAACAAAAGGAGCCGATCCTTAAATCAACAAACAGATCACCTTAAAAAACATGTTTTTTTTTTTTAATAGGAGACTCACACATATTTGGGACCATAGAATGGGGCTTGTTTCATATTAGGGGGATGGGATTCCAAAAAAGAATCTTTTGGTAGTTTGATGCGGATGTTGTTCTAATAAACTAAAGAAACAACATGTGAAGGGTATCGAGGATTGGTGGTAACGCGCATGGTGGTAAGAAATACCGGCGGTAGAGGAGTGGATTTAGTTGAAGGCTAGTCACGGACATGCGTGAAATTGCGTGAATCTGTATATGCGATTGGTAGTGACATTTTGTTACTCTTGTTGCTATAAATTTGACGATCATGAATTTGTCGATTGGGTTGTTAGCCCTGATGTGCAGATGTGTTTCCAGCGGTTAAGAGGGAGTCTGATGGATCTTGTGAGGAAAAATGCTGATCATGTACATTAGTTTGTGCAGAAAAATATCTTATAATCCCACTAATCCCAATATAATCCCAGTAGAATACATCAGTTCATGCAACATTAGATTTGTTGCTGATATCCAGCATTCTTTTTTGACGTCCCCCCCGGAGTACACTCCAAGTCTGGGAGAGCATAGGTAGTTCCTCTTGAAATGAAGGTTTTTTGTTCCTAATATATAAACATCATGTACCCTCTGGTAATTTAACATAGCTATGGAAAATCACAATTTTTAATGGGAAAATCCACTATAAATGGCCATTTTCAATAGCTATGTTAGTTTACCAGAGGGTAGCCATTTGAGCACCGAAAAGCATCCTCCAAGTATGGAATCCTTTCATAGAACCTATTATATAAAACTGAGCAACAATTGCCTAA
>Ga0126342_10012473_pt1 | contig 15159 bp, 11 predicted proteins | sample Cyp1metagenome_FD_92528 | JGI IMG/M metagenome (GOLD analysis project Ga0126342, IMG submission 92528) | Coral microbial communities from Lord Howe Island, Old Settlement Bay, Australia - Cyphastrea 1 metagenome | ecosystem: Host-associated > Invertebrates > Cnidaria > Coral ...
AGAGGATGTGAAGATGAGATGTGAAGATGAGAGGATGTGAAGATGAGATGTGAAGATGAGAAGATGTTTTACAGACCCCCACTATTGGAAGAACCCTGCGCTCAGACGCTCTCGGGAAAAATGCTGGTTTTCCATAGTTTTTTGTATGTTTACCAGAGGGTAAGTAAGATTTTCCAATGGCGTCCACTGCGCGCTTTGCAGGCCACCACTCCCGTCCCGGTCGATTCCAGGCGTTCCCACATCAACGGCCAGCAAGGTCTGAGCCAAGGCCTAGGCCCAAACTGAAGATCTCAGTCTGGAAATTGACCAAAAACTTAGGAATCAAAAGTGTGAGTGGATTGCATATCTGTATATATATATATATGTGTGTGTGTGTGTGATGTGCTCATGATACATATATATATATACATGTATGTATACATATGGGTATATGCATAGACGTTCGTTGTATGATTCCGATACGTACAATTTATGTGCAGTAAGGTGTATAAGGTGTCTGTGTCATTCACCAAGACCTGGAAATGCCATAGTCCAACAGCACTTTTCGACCGAGTTGTTGCTACCCCGTTTTTCGGGGCCACCGCGCGGTCGCGCGGAGAGTGAAACTTGCTGATGAAAAATGAAGCATGTTTTTTTCTTGCTGAAATTGCCAAAAATAGTTGGAGATGGCTAGCCAGTTTCATAATGTTCATACATGGATGCACAAATAGGTATTCATAATGTATATATAATGTATATATAATGTATATATAATGTATGTATATATATATCCCCCCTTTTAAGGTATATATGTACACATAATATGTATCTTTGTATACACACACATAATTTATATTCGTGTCACTGGGATGATGACCAACATGGCTAGACTTATCTGGTAACTTAATGGAGATTTAACATGATACAATCTCATAGACCCTCTGGTAATGACTGACAGTTTGCTACAGATAATTGCTTTGTTTTATGTTTAAATCATCGAACTAAATAGGCCATCTCTACCATAGCAAACATTAGCAAAGTGTTAGATTACCAGAGGGTAAATCCAAAAAAAAAAAACTTATCCCATTATATTTCAGGATCCATTAATATCCCCACTATTAATGAGTTCAATGCAATCCCGTTGCGATGGGCAGCATTTTCAGTCGGATATCCCCCAGCTTCAGCATGTCAGTTATTGTTTGCTTGCATACATCCATATGCATGTGTGTGTGCAGATGAGATGCGTATGTGTCTATTTTAAAAAAAAAAACATATATATATATGCATACATAATAGTCATATATATATAGAGTCATATATGTATATAGTCATATATACAATCACATATATATATATATATACATATTCGTATATGTATGTAATCATATATACGTATACACATGCTGTGCTCCTATCCTACCGTTGTTACGGTCGGCCGGGGTGCGAAAGCCTGGCCAGTTCCCTGAAGTCCCTATACCCAGAGTGGGTATAGGAACCACCTTTAGAAGTGATAGAATATACCCTCTGGTAATTTAACATAGCTATTGACAATGGCCATTTATAGTGGGTTTTCCCATTAAAAATGGTGATTTTCCATAGCTATGTTAAATTACCAGAGGGTAATGTATATCTGTATGATATGTATACTATGGCTGGATATCATGATATTAGATCTACTGGTCGTGGATATATATATCTATATATTATGATATATGATGGTAAGTATGATATTTTGATGCCAAATAGCAATGGCTGGATCATCTCTCCAAATAGCAAGACCAAAGATATCACTGACTCTCTCCCCCATGGCATATCAACAAATCATGGGGGTAAAAATTTGGAAAAAAAACAATGCCCCATTATCTCCCCCATGTTTTTTTTTGCCATGTTTTTTTACCAAACAAATCATGACATATGTTTAAGCAAATCGCCTGAACCTTAGAGCCCTAGCAGCTCCATCTGGGACTTTCCACCAATACTTGGGACATCTTGGGACCCAGAAACGCACTTGAGAAGCTGGTTTGCCCTTTGGTAACAGTTTGCGAACTGGAAAATCACTATCTTTAAGTTCGGTAAATCAACTATTTCGATTAGGGCCATGTTCAATAGCTATGTCAAATTACCAGAGGGTACAAGTTCTCTCTATTTTACCCATTGATATGACTGTGGCTCAAAAGTGGGGTATCCAGGCACAGAATTGATAGATTTATTGGCACTGAACCAAAAAAAACTGGGCTGGTTCATAAGTTCACGATTTTGAGCCATGCTCCATGGCTTGCTGGAAAATTCTCAATTAAGTTCGATTATTTTCCCGGTCAGCCATGTTTGACTACCAGTTGGTTAGTTGTATATCATCCAGTTTTATATCTCATTCTACTTCTCCACTGGTCAAACCATCTTAAATCCCTATTAAGTCCCATCAAAACCACCATTTCAAATGGTTAAATCACCCCTTGCTTCACATGTCATGTCGTTTTTTTGGCTTCTCCGACCCGGAGAAGGGGCTCACATGTCGCACGCCACGAAGGCCGCAATGCGGTGGACAGGTAGAGCCAAGCCGAAGCGTCCCAGCAAATGTCGTCCTCCCAGGGTGATGGGATCCACTGGTCACAAAAAAAGAGATGGTTGATCTTGGTTTGCGGTGTATCACGGCAAATATGGTATCCATCTATATATATATAATATGTATATATATAATACATATATATATATTATCTATACATATATATATAGTATTATATAGTTACTATCGTTTACAAAGCAACATAACTGGTGGGGCACCATAGTTTTTTTGAAGGCAAAGCCTTGGTTTTCCGGGTCTTTTCCCCGAACAAAGCGGGATGAGAGATGTGTGGGGAGGGGATGTTCCTTGGTATTTCTAGCTCAAAAGGTTGGGTGATTTAAGGTTAACCTGACATACAAAGTTCAAAGAATGACAAGTAAGCTATTGGTTTTGCGGGTCGACACTTTCAGGGCTCAAAGATACCAGGGGCCGGGAGATCAGGTGGGGATAGATTAACATGTGCGCCATCCATTGTAGTTTGATGTAGTTTGACCATGCTAGCCAGGGTACATCATGGTACTAGTACAACCGCATTTACCAGTATGGCTCCAGTTGAAGCAAAACTTCGCAAAATTCCCCCAGTGGCCAAAGTGATTTCACCTGACAAAACATGGAACCCCCCAGTTGAACTAACCAGGTCTCTTTAGGATTCCAGGTTTGACAGACATTTTTATGGTAAAATCAATTGAAGCCTTCTGCCATCAGTTGGTAATTTGGGGTCGCAAAAGGGGTATTTACACCATCTTCAAGTTGTTGGCAGGACATCTCTGGGTAAATTAAAATAATTCACTAACCTGAATTAAGGCCATTTTGGGATGATTCCCCTTACTAACTAATGATTATAGTGAGGTCACAGTGAGGTCGTTATAATTTACCCAGACATCTGCATCAGCCTCAATGTGGCTTAGTTGGTTCTGCCCACGGTTTCCCATTCCGTCGAAGACACGCACCGGATGGTCTGACATCAAAGATAAAAAACCGCCAGCCACAACAAACCCAGTTACCCAGCCAACCACTCACTGGCATGGAAGGCCTACTTTGGCAAAATTTATCTAGGTGTCAATGACCATGGTTTCAATACCCTTATCCCATTCATAGTCTGGCTAGATGTCCCTTTTGGAAAACACCACCGGCATCACAAGTTTTTGGCACTGCAAGATTGAGAATTTCCAGCCAAGTCTCTAATTGATTCGTCTTCAAATTCATTGGGTACCCGCTTCAAAGACATCAGCAGCACCTTCAGCGAGTAGAGAATGGGCGCCGGCTGCCTCAGTTCTTTGAGAGCGCCTCCTGGCTGATGGGTAAAAACTGACGCGGCAATGGGGCTACAACATCTGTTTTTAGTAGAAGACCAGGACAATCCATTTGGAGAGTTGATACTTACTTGTATTATACTCCAATCATCCCAGTATAAATAGTATGTCAACTGTCAACCCTTGTTTCGGCATAGCCTTCTTCCAAGTATATAATATAGAGAGACCCTGCCAAACACGGGGTTGGGAGATTATGTTCCTCCTCTTGAATGGGAAATTCTCAGTGCCGTTGTTGGTTGGAGCATGGAGAAAAAGAAAACGTATTGAACTATCACAAGCCAGCCATGGAAAAAAAAAAACATCCAAAAAACACCAAACATGAATCAAGAAGGAAACAAACGCAAAAGCCCATCAAAAACATTAATATCAGTATACATATACATAAATATATGACTATGTGGCGGTTGATGCGGTTGATCTAAATTCCTTTATCTATCTGCAAACGGCCATTCTTCGCGAATAAAAATGTTCTCTTCGCGGGGTTGCAGCTATCCACTTTTGTGCTGTTGAGGCGCACTCAAATAGCATGCAAACGGTAACTGTGTGAGCGATCCAGGACAGCCAAGGGTAGCATTGTTTACCACGTTCCCTTGACTTGCCGCTGCAAAGGTGCAGTGTGGGCTACTGGTTTCCATGGACACCTTCTCTTTCACCACTGCTTTCGCGGAACTTTCGCGAGACTTTCGCGAAAAATCATTTGCAAATCAACGGAAAAATCCACACCCTGAACCGTGGTTGGGGGTTCAGCTGCTCTTGATTGCACTATAGTGCTTGGGTCTATTCTCTGCCTGCCGATAACAATTCAGAAGGTTCTCACTTCACCTAGGAAAATAAGAGATTGAGGCGCTTAAGCAACCTCATCAAGATACACTTTCGCCATTTCTTTCCCCGCATAAAAATGTTCTTTCGCGAACTCAGAAAAGAACTTTCGCCGGGTCTCATGTTGGAACCCTAGCGGCCGCAATTTAAAACCCTTACATGGACCTTTAGATCAACTCCCACATATAAATATACATAAATATATGACTATATATATATTATCATATATATCATATATATATATATCATATATATATATATATATATATATATATCATATATATGATATAATACATATATCATATATCATATATATCATACACACAATATGATATAAAACCATCTAACAGCCATGGCAAGGCCCACCACCTCGCCAGGCTGCATGGCCGGATGCGCTGGCTCCACGTCGGGCACCTCGGGTACCGCGTCGTTGGCGTCGCGGTGGAGGAAGAAATCAGCGAGGCCAGCGCACTGGAAATGCCTTGGAGATCAGGTATAACCTCTGGTTAGGTCAAAATAGCTATGGAAAGTTGCCATTTATAGTGGATTTTCCCATGAAAAATGGTGATTTTCCATAGCTATGTTAGTTTACCAGAGGGTAACCTCTGGAAAACATAGAAAAAAACCATGGAAAATTGCTATTGATAACATTGAAATGGCTATTCATAGTTGATTTACCCTCTGGTAATTTAACATAACTATTGAAAATGGCTATTCATAGTTGATTTACCCAAAAATGGTGATGTTACTAACAGTTTGCGAACTGGAAATCACCATCTTGAAGTTCGGTAAATCTACTATAAATGGGTAATTGTCCATAGCTATGTTAAATTACCAGAGGGTATAACTGATAGAGAATCACTTTGGAGAAATACGAGGTTACTATGTTGAGATATCATAGTCCAACTATAAGTTGGGATGTACCATCAGTGAGAAGCAGTTATTGATAAGCATTAGGTGTATATATATATACACACTTACATACTATGAGTTACATTGGATATGAGATGTTTCACCACAGTTATAGGGTTTATATAGCAACTTTTGGAGTTTATTGCCCCGGCTGTACCTGTTCATCATATTTAATCATTAATAATCCCTTCCCCGTTCATATTAGACACCCCCAAACAAAACCATGGTGGATATACGGAATAAAACCACATACTTGGGACCAAAGAATGTGAGTGCTTAATGTTAGGGGAATTGGATTAATCATGAATCATAGCAGTCGAAACTCCTCGAACTAAATGAGATACTTTCCAGCAAACCATGTTTGATCACCATAGGGTAGCAGCTTTTTTTCCTGGAGATCTAATGGAATCATTCTGTGATTAACCCTTCCAGTGAACTAACAACAAGATTCTTGGGAAATCCGGAAATCGGTGTTTTTTGTTTTTCCAGGAAATGGTCTGGATGTCTGGTCAATAAAAAAAAACGCATTCTGAATTGACTGGAGGGTATCATTCTAAATTTCGATTGATTATCAAATACCTTTGCCGCATTGCCCTCGAACCAGTTGATTTTTGAAGAAGGACCCCTGTTTATGTCAGAATATGTCAGAATGTATCGGAGGATGATACCAACGAATTTCAGAGGTTCCAAGAAACAATGTGTCTTTTCACCAGCACAACTTGGGTGAAAGACCAAGACAAAAATGGAATTGAACTGACCAAAATGGTGGTGCAAACATGACACTCAGCTGTACTAGTACTTGGGGATAGGATACTTGGGTGCACGGTTGGACCATGACCGCCGAACTCTTGAGTTTATCACCAGTTGTTGGTTGAATTTCAATTTGTTGCTTAAATCCCCACTTCCATGAGTTGAATTCTCCTTTCTTGCGTCATGAGTTCCTCATTTTTCTTGTTTTTTTTTCATTAAAGTTGAAGTAGTTGAAGTTGAACCTCCATTTTTGATACGTTCAATCTCCGGGGTTAGTTTAGAGTTTAATCTCAACTGGAATCGGTTGAAACCCATGGTTTTTATCGCTGGTCTACCCACCTGAGATCGAAGATGTCGGCGGGCAAGACCAATGGAGAGAGGAAATTCGTCAACGCCCATTTGTCCTTGGGACCAGATCTGCATCCTAATTTCTTTGTGGCAAAATTGAGAGAAAGCATCATCGAAAACCGAAAAACTGAATGTCGTGAGGCTAAAAATATTAGTCAGTTGGGATTATTATTCCCAATATATGGAAAGTCATAATCCAAATGTTCCAGTCACCACCAACCAGTCATCTTTAACGTTTTGGAAAAAGTTCACAAGCACCATGGTCCCATGGTCAGCCGCGGCGGGCCCACAAAGCCAAAACATCCCAATGGTTCATCTCGAGTTTTCTCCCCTGGGGGAATACCCCAATGGAAAATTCATAGTGTTTCTTCTTTGGAATTGGGCCCCAAAATGCGGTCTAAATGGTAAAAATGATGCTGATGATGGTGATGATGATGACCTTTTGGAATTGGGGGCATCCCATTTTCACGCAAAGCCCTTCGACATCCCGGATCCAAGTGATCCAAGTCTCTGGAACCGGCTGCGAATTGTCCAGGTCCCAAACATCCATGGGTGGGGCCTTGTGTCTGGCGAAACAACGGGTGTCACATGCCTAATGTTGGTTGATATCCTCAAAGTGGATGATGATATTCCCAGTCAAACCAGTAGGAACCAGGTAGTACAACACTAGAAATCCACAGAGGATCGTCCCAGTAGCCCCCGAACACCAGGCCACATTGGCTAAAGAAAGGCCTCTGTCTCTGGGTTGTAGACATGTCGAGTTTTTTTTGAAGTTCAACTCCAATCCTTGTTGCTCAGATTCCCTTATTGAAGTTGGTGAAATGTTCGTCTTGCTTTCTAAAAACTCCATGTCCGTGCATTAAATCATATCAAAGTATATTCGCACCCTGTTTTTGTCCTAAACTTTGACACTTTGACCTATAGTAATCTGCAAAAAAATATCGAACAGTTTCCTCCTACTTTTTAATTCTACTTTTCTATCTTTTTGTTGGTTAGACATCGAAATTTCAGGACTCCAGCCGCCTCTCCGGAAGGTCCAGGCTCATCATCACCTGTTGCCCCGTGAGTTCACACGTACAAGACCGAGTTTCAAAGGGAAAATATGTAGGATGGATGGTCATCAAAATTCATGGGTGATCATCATCATCATCATCATCATCATCTTCATCTTCATCGTCCTCCTCCTCCTCATCATCTTCATCATCAATCATCCTCATCATCATCATGTTAACACCCTAAAGCCTAAAGGCCGATTTCCTCATGTAAAGCCCTTTTGGCATTATCCGATTTGTATTGTTCCATGTGTAGAACATGTCTGATCATGTAGTGGAACTGGTAGTTGACATCGTTCCAGTGATGTCGCAGTGGTCGGTCTCTATCCAGAATCATGATCAATCCATGATAGAACTCACCCAAAAAACAAACACCCCCAAGGGAAACCAGGCTTTTACATATGGGGATTGCGTCACTTATTTGGGATCATATGGGTGAAAATATGCTGGATACCTCCATCTTGAAGCGTCTCAATGGTTAGAAAACGATGATATTCCATTGATATTCCATTGGAATATGACAGGTACACGATTTTCAGACAAACCCATATAGGCACTGTTTCATGGGTTTCATCCACATTCCCAGGCTGCCCAGGTACCCCAAATCAACGTCAAAGGCCGCGCAGTGCGCAGGGCTGCTGCCATCGCCTGTCGGCGAAAATGACGATGGGCTATGGCTACAAGCAGACAAATTAATATAATATAATATAACATAACATAACATAATATGATATGATATAAAATAATATATATATATATATGCATATCGTTATACATATATATATATACACATATACATATATATATATACATATATATACATATATATACATATATATATACATACATATATGTATATATACATATATATCCAAAAATAATGGATATATTTAAGTTATACTTCGATAATCAAATAATCAAACGTTGTTCCATCCAAATCACACGGAACTGTTTAGATAATGAAACAATTGAATATCTAGTCAAAATCCTATTTCTGTGTTTAAATTGTTTAAATATTATATTAGGGATATCATGAAGCAATACCTCTATAACAAGCTGATGTCTGGGTTTATCATGTCCTTCACAAAGTATGGCAAGTTGAAGGGGAAAATGCTGTGAAGTTCACGTTGGTGCCAAGGGGGTGCCATGCCCGGGATTTTCACGAAGGATTTCGATATGTACAAGGAAAAATGGCCATAGCTAGCGAATAACTAGCTCATAACCATGAGATTGGATCTAGAGCGAAGAAAATATGTGAAAATATATGATATAACTGATATAACCCATAGATCATTGGTTTCGATGTGCGGTGACGGAGTTTTGGACTTGCGATCACAAAATCGTACTGACCGCAGAAGATTCCAGGGGATGCAGATCCAAGAACCCTTGGAAAATTGATGTAACATCTGGTCAGATTGGTCAGTACAGGGATCTCTGGTATGTGTTAGTCTCATCTCATTTTTAGGGCTGGAAGATTTTCTGAAACCAACCAGGGCTCACCAATGAAAATGGCGAAGGTCTGGAGGGATCATCAGCACATTCTCAGGATCTAGACATCATGTGTTTTTTAATAGATATGAAACTACCACCCAAAGATCTTACGAGAAAACGCGTAACAAATTCAGCAACAAGAAACGCGCTTTTCTCGGGGTAAGTCTCATCATCTCAATGGCCGAATTGGTACCTGAAATTACCCTGTTGATCATCCATTGATCATCCTATTCAATATTCCATTAATCCCATTGGACCATTGAATCCAATTGAATATTGAATATTGAATATTCCATTGATCATTCTATTCCATCCATCATTCAATATTCCATTGAATCCCATCATGCTAACAGACCATGGGACCATTTCTAGATCACAAACTTCCCTGAAGCCTTTCCCCCATCCTTTCCATCTCCCTAAAATCATCATCACCATCCCCATCATCACCATTGAGCATTCCCCATCCCATCTGGGGATGGGTCAAAACCTTGTACCCCTGGTGAACATCAAAATAGCTGGTATTTATGGATGTTCATCCCACTAAAAATTGTGTTTTCATATGTATTGACTCATACCCATCTCGCCTTTTGAAAGAGCACATCGGTATCCCGCGCCCGCAGCTTCTCTTGCGCCGCATAGCCGAGGTGCACCGTGGTGTCCACCTTGCAGCCCAGATCACCTCCTGGGTGCGATACTCATGGGGAAATCAACGGGATATCAGTGGGATATGGAAAATCACCATGTCTCATAGGGAAATCATCATGTCTATCACCATTTTTTAAGGGCCATCTGTACCATAGCTGTGTTAAATAATCAGAGGGTAGCCAACTCAATATCTGGATCTTTGGGGATAATATCTTTAAACATGGAAGTGAGATGGATTGAGGACCTCAGTATTAAGCAACCTGACAATGAGGATGTATCATGATGTATCCTGTGTCCTCCAAGACTTCAACCTGGCCGGAAATTCCGATTTTAGACGTTCTTTGTAGGAAAATGATCTAAGAATGGGAAGCAAGATATGCATCAGGTTTTTTTTGGCCTAGTCCCGTAATTGAACCAATGATTTTCTTAGGAGAACAGGTACCATATGGCTTACCACTCCATGAACCAAGCAGTAGAGAAAGGACATCAATGGCATCCCATAGGCCTTTTACCAATCCAAATAACCCCCCGGTGATATTAAACATTCCCCCAGAACCCATGGGTTTTTTTGGTGATGAAACCACATACTTGGCACCTTTTTTGGTGGCCATACAACCCAGACAATGACCTCTGGGTGGGCTGATGAGGCTACAACTTGTCAAGCACTTAGCAAAAAAAAAAACTTGGATCACCTACTAGGACCAAAGATGGTGGTGAAAATGGTGAAAGTAATGCAACACATTGGGATGTGGTCAATAGGATTTTGTCTGCCAACAGAAACTCTAATTTCACCATCAATTTGTTCAGTATTTCGGTCACATCCCAATCTTTGCTGGGCGACTCTCCAATACTGCAAGGTAAATTGATGATTGCTGGGTAAATCCCATTTTTTGCTGGTGAAATCCCTTCAAAAAATCGGCATTTCACCACAAAAACCTACTGCTTTCCCTGGTCAGGAGACCCTCCACGAAGTCCAAAGGTGGCGCTCTTCCCGAAGAGCACGAGTGGGTCGCCAGCAGAAATGGAATCAGATAGGGCGGCTCCTCAAGCTGTTCATGAAATTTACCGCTATAGAACCCAACATTTTCTGGGGTTGTAATGGGAATGTAGATATAGACAATGCGTGTGTGTGTACATATGTTTATATTATAACAGTATGTACATATAGCAATGGGGTACAACCAAATAACAAATGGGAATTGCCCCGTAGAAATGGGGCTAACAAACAATGATTCGATGTAACATGATGTCACCCCCAAACTTTAGCAACTCCAAGCCACATATAGGAAATCATATTCCCATAGTATCCCACTATGGTTGGTTTTATATCCTCATATCTACACAATTATCAACCATCGTTTGTCCATTAATACCTTACCCATGATACGTCCATTCTATCACCACTTTAGCAGGACGCTTGATGTTATATCATTTTTATCATTTTATAATTATACAACCGTGGATATCATATCTATATATATATAAATGAAATAGTTATCACCATAAATTGAAACCATGTTTAAATTCATGTTTAACTTATTACATCACCATAAATGAAAATATACATCATATAGCTTTGGTGATATATATATATCCCATATTTCCATGTGTATATATATATATGTTCATTTATTATATACATCACCATTGATATATCTATCTAAATCACCATTGATTCATGCTTAGATCCCCAGTGGTATCCCCGTTCACTTCGAGACTCCTGAGAGGCGGCTAAGGCCCGGTCAAGAATCTCACGACCTGCGCTAGGGACGTTCATCAAAAATGCTCCGGGAATTTATAGGGAAAAATGGTGACGAAATGGCATGTGAATGGAAAAATCACGAACAGAATGGATATCTGCAATGTCACTAAGAGAACCTATATTGTAAACCAGGAGAATATGGATATATATATATATATATGGGAAAAATGGTAGCAGAATGGGGATATACACATACACTGTGGGATACGACAAAAAAGTGGATGTATAATGATGTGTATATGGATGTGCAACATGAAGGAACAATATGATTATATTATAATATATTATATATGTTGTTCTTTTTGGATGCTTTAACATGATTTAACGAGCACAAAATGGGGATTTCAGCGAAATGAGCAAGCAACCAAGTTTGATCGAAGCAATAGAATTTGGAATTTGCGAATTTACCCAAACAAAATTGGGACGGTAAAGCAGTCACAAAGCTGGATTTGAGCAACACAATCTTAGATTGAACTGGGATCTGAGCGAGAGAAAGTGAGATGTGATGCAACTTGTTCACACAAGTTTGGATTTATCTAGCCAAAAATGGGAATCCGACCATGTGGTAAGGTAGGCTTCCAGATTTCTCCCTCCATGAATATCTCCAAGACTGGAGATATATCTGGGAGCAGGATTTTACCGCACATAAGGAGTTGACCCATAGACATGGAGACAGAAGCAAATCACATGGACCAAGAGCCACAAATCATGATAAACCACCAGAGGTGACAAGCGCTGTTTTTTTTCCTTGGATGAATAAGATGACAATCAATCATAAATATTCATAAATCATAACTTGGAAGAACAGCTTGGTGGTTGAGCCACCCATTAAAAAACATGTGTACTCGACAAGCCCATCACCGGTGAAATGAAATCCCCAATGGTGAAACATGCTTCGTAAATCCCCACCCTTCACCATGATTCTTTGCTCAAACCTGGAGTGTTCACCATTTGGCAGTGTGTCAAAACCTTGTACCCCTGGTGAACATCAAAATAGCTGGTAAATGGATGGTCATTCCCCTAAAAATGGTATTAATAGGTATTGATCCATAGCCATTTTTCATCGTCAACTCCCCACACTTTTTTCGACTGTCTCAGTTCGTCCAAGCTGCTACTACACCGATAGACAGGGATCACGAACTTGCTGGCAGGGTAGGCGTTGATCCTATTCAACCAGGATACATGACTGCGGTATGGCGATGTATGGCTTGGCCTGAAAAAACGGGAACCCAAATTTGATGGTTAAGTATGGTTAACCATCAATTTCCATATTAAAAGAGTTGTTCGTGGGTTTACCGGTTTACCCCATTTTCAGACGCTCCCATAAAACCCGCAATATGACTCGAACGTGTGGATGAAAAAAGGCCGAATGCTGATATGAGTGTATCACAGCGATGTTGAGATGTAATGGGAATACAATGAGAATATAAGCAACAATAAACAAGCTAATGTGGGTAAAACAATGTCATAAACCACCCATTTGGGAATTGTTTATACCACCTATAAAAATGGTGATGACTGGGGAATGGTTTATGACATTGTTTTACACACATTACAGGTATGTCCAAGAAAGGGCGGATAGAAGCACCAAATGGGGTACCTGGTTTTCCGACAAACCCAAATTGCTATAAATGGTGATTGAACTGATACCTGGTTGGTGGTTTCAACCTACCCCTCTGAAAAAAAAAAGTCGTCAGTTGGGATTATTATCCCCAACTGAATGGAAAAATAAAGTTCATGTTCCAAACCACCAACCAGATACCATTGATACCATGCTTGGGATTTCAAGGGATACAACGGGACAATCTCTTCCAGAGGTTACCTCCCAATCTAACAACCACCAGCATTTTCTGGGGGGTGGCTGTATATGCTCCTTTCAACACAACGGGAAATCAAGAAAACAAAAAAAATGCATGGGCATGGCTCATAAATGGAGTGTGTTTCGGGTCAATGGTGGGTCATGTTGATGTGTTTTTGTACTGGAGCATCCACTTTACAGCGCAATAATTTTGACTCATAGCCACATCTGCAGAAGCCATTGATTTCCTTCCTTTCCAGGCTGGTTCCAAACAATCATAATCAAACCACCAGGTCCTCAAATGCTGGCTTCGTAGCTCTTCCCTTTGCTTCACCTTGTTCACCTGGGTGAGGGGATGAGAAAGCATCAAAACGGCATCAAAATACACACAAAATTGAATTTTCGGTTTACCGATCGTCTATTCTTTATAGAATCCCCACTTTAGTTGGAGAAACTCCAGATCATTATTGGCTGCATCCTCATTGTTGTAAAATGCAAGAAAATCAACCCGGACATGGAAATTGATCGCATTGCTTGCATTGCATGATTCTGGAAAAGGATCCTTAGTTTTGTTGTAATGTCGAGTTAGGATTCTCAATGCCCGAGCTATTGGTAAAGCCAAGTTTCCAGATTCTTGGGCAATACTACAGTCAATGTGGGGGTTTTACAAACATATACACACACCTAAACACACCCGTTGGTTATGAGACCCCCCTAATTGTAAAGCCCCTCTCTAACCGCCTGATTTTTTGGGTTACTAGTACTAATCCCGTTCATGTTTAATTCTGGGAATAGCTCTCAGGGATACTGACCCTTCCTGGGTTCATACCTTTTTGTTTCTTATAATTTTTTTTCACTCTCATGCTCATTCACCCTGATGATGAACCGATTTCATCAAAATTGACCCTGATGGACGCTGATAGCAAGCCAAATTCAGTAAAATGGCCTGGTAATCCATAATTTTTGTTTATCATATCAACCTGGTGCCGTGCAAAACGCCCGAATGTTTGTTGACCTTGTTGACAATAGAGTTATCAATCCGGGGTTGCCAACCTAGTTGGCATCCAGAGCACCACTCGCTAGATTGATTTGGGGGCGAATCTACTGTTTTTTTTCATCGTTGTTCTGTGTTTTTTCTGGGTTTTCCTGTGAATGTTCCCGCCAATCCAACCATGTTCCACCACAGCGAGGAAAATCCCAGTGACCCACTGGCCATTGTGATCCCGCAAGCAGTTCCGCCAGAAAATGCCGTGGCTCTCCACGTGTTTGAAGCCGCAAATATAGGTCCCCTGCCGTGGCCAACCATGGCGAAGCTGAAAGGGTGATCCTTCGGTAATCAAACAGTTTGCCATGGAAAATGGTCAAGGGAAAAACTAGGAGGGGCTGGAACGGAGTTCCCGGATCCAGTTGCTTCTGTATAATACAGTGGAACGGATAGCTGGCTACCTGCAAACTATACATATATACATATATACATATATACATATGTACATATATATATATACATATATATATATATACATATATATACATATATACATATATACATATATGCATATAAACATATATACACAAATATATATATATACATATATATACATATATATACATATATATACATATATATGTAACATATATATATATATATATACATATATACATATATACATATATACATATATACATATATACATATATGCACAAATATATATATATATATATATACA
>Ga0126342_10012474_pt1 | contig 15158 bp, 20 predicted proteins | sample Cyp1metagenome_FD_92528 | JGI IMG/M metagenome (GOLD analysis project Ga0126342, IMG submission 92528) | Coral microbial communities from Lord Howe Island, Old Settlement Bay, Australia - Cyphastrea 1 metagenome | ecosystem: Host-associated > Invertebrates > Cnidaria > Coral ...
GGAGGACGAGGAGGAGGAGGAGGAGAGGAGGAGGAGGAGCAGGAGGAGGAGCAGGAGGAGGAGCAGGAGGAGGAGGAGGCAACTGACATAAAATCTAACAACCCTCACCTGGCAGGTGGGGAAAAACGCAGTCTTTTCAATTTTAGGATGGTTAGTGGGAATAGCCCGGATTTTTGAATCAGAGCCAAATGGGTATGGCTCAAAATGGTTGATCCCAAAAATAATGATGGTTTCCTAATAAATATGATCACTTTTGTGGGTCATTCGTTTCCCCAATTTCGAGCCATAGCCTGATAATCAATAGGTAACCCTATGGATATGGCCATTTATGATTTAGTGAAACATCTTGAACGCAGGAACTTGAAGCTCTCAAGTCCTATCTTCACTTTATTTTCGCTCTAGCTGCGTCCATTTTGGGCATTTTTTAGCAGTAATGGTGGGGGCTGCAGAGTTCCTGATTCCTCGCCTGCTGCTCGGGTTGCTTTTGCACGACCTCAAGAGGATCCTAGACAAACTTGACAAAGTGAAGGACAATTTCAAGATTTTGACAGAGTGATGGTCCCAGTTGCGCATCAAAACCCTTCGTCCCTTGGGCTTTCCACAAAAGCACGAGTCGCCCAGGCATGCACAATTGCAACTAGTCTTGAAACGCTTGATATGGCTTGATTCCACAGATTTCTACCGGGCCCAAAGGGAATAGCATGGGAACAGCTTGGGAATAGCTTGGGAATAGCTTTGAAAGCAGGGGAAGTAGTAGATCACCAAGTTGTATCTAAAGCTGTGGCAGACATTGAAACTCGAAGGCAGGAATGTAGTCAGCATGGTCAGTGCAGGCAATTACGGCTATTTGGTCCACACATGCTCCGAACCGGCGAACAGTGCGCGGACCTTGGCTTGGTGTACTTCTTTGACAGCATGCATGACTCTGATTGCTCGGCAACATTGAACCCCCACAAGAGTCAGCCAAGCTGGTCTCATGTCTTCAAAACGAACCAGCCTGAGGCGGCGTGGAAATAGAGAACGCTGTCAAGGAGGTGCAGGAATTGGGTGCTTTGGGTCTATTGTCGGTATTTGGGCATTAGTAGTAGACATACAACGGTATACCTAGAAGTATACTGGTGGATATCGGTGGTGGTATTCAGATGTATAGCAAGTATAGTGCATATACCTATATAGAATAGAAGTACTATTTCATACTATTTCTACGGCTCTTTGCAAGCGACCTTGCTTTGTCTTTTGCAGTCTCCCAGCATGTCCGTTCGATGGAATTGATCCGAACATCGAATTGAAGCCGACGACGACGACAACGGTAACCACAACCGCCACGTCACAACTGTGGTCAGACTTGGTAAACCATCTTCGCTTGATCGGTCCACCCGATCTTAAGCTCCCAAGGCTCATAAAAAACCCACAAGTCCGGCCTAGACGCAAGGCCATGCTGTACTTGGTATGCCATGCTGGCTGTAAATATGAAAAACACATTTTTAGATCCCAGTTGAGTGGCTACAACGCTCGAAGGTTCACCATAGGTAGTATAAGCACTGGATTGCTTAACTGCTGCATTCTTGGAGCCTTGGTGGTGCACGGGAGTTGTGTGGCACGTTGCTCAACGGCCGTTTCATGGTATTCTGGACTTGCAGACGAGCGCTGGGAAACTGAGGCCGACTGAGGCCAAGGCTGGACTGGACAAACCTTGAAGATCCTACTTGATGTAGCTGTCTCTGTAGGATGTGTATGTACCGTATCAAGTTGGTGAAGGTGCCATGCGTAGAATGCACAGGAAGATTGCAAATATAGAAGTAATGTTGGCATTGATGTCGAGTCTTGGCCACAATGTAGGCCCTGAACTTTCAGCATCTTTCAGCATCTTTCAGCATCTTTCAGCATCTTTCAGCATCTTTCAGCAGCTTTGCAATCTGCGAGCTGCTTGATGGCAGTCTTGCACCTCCTTCTGGTGCTGATCCGTGGCACTTTGACGCTGCAGCAGTGATAGCTCACACCAGTGATGGCAGCGGGTGAGTCGTGCCGGACGTTTGGCAACGAACTGCTTCAGTGTCATGAGAGGCTTCTCCACAGCACGGGTTCAGTTCTCAGGTGCTTGTCCTCGGTGGTTGTCAGCACCTCGTTCCATCTGTCAGGTGCTGGCTATGAGGAGATCATATTCAGCCTCTTCCTCAGTACAGCTGTGAGCCTTTGAGGAGATCAACTCCACCTTTCCCAAGCAAAAACCGGCTAGTCATTGGCGTTGAGTCACTTCCATCCATGGCCTTCCCGCAGTATTTCTTAATTCAGAGGGCTCAGCTGTTTAGATCTGCTTAGTTTTCCTTCGGTTTTTTCCTGCTGGATCCACTGGCTTTTTGACCCTGGCCATGACCTCAGCTTCGGTGGTCACTTCGAGCGCCGTGATCCACTGCCCGCTGCCGGCCACGTTCGAGAATGCCGTCGCTGCTGTGCGGCAGGCGCTGCCAGAGGAACGTTGGGACAATGTATTGCTGTGAGCTTGGATTGCTTCAGGCGATTCATATTTTTTTGGTTTTTTACAACGTGGAGGTCATTAATTTATAACGTCATAATAATTAAACTTTACACATATATTTTTATAACGTATGTGAATTTGAATGAATGATATGAAACACATCCGAGGTCATGTGGAGTTGACCAAGCAGAACCAGGCAAGGCCTTGGACAACTCCACGCATCTTGGAGTGTGATGGGAGTGTTCAGATTTTGTTCAGTGTGGTTCTCTGACTTTTTGAAGTTTTCGAAGTTTCAGTCATCGCTTTCTCACCGAAACTTGGCCTGAGGTATGCACTCGTAAGCTATGATGCCCTCGGCAACTCTGCCGTCTCCATCGCGAAAACTGAGCATCGCGGGATCACCGTGCAGCAACTGCTACAGATCGAGAAGTTCATCCGGAAGCATGCGCGTTTTTGGGTGGAGACGTCCCTTGGAGCTTTCTGGTCCAGGAGGAAAGTCTCCACCCTAAAATACAAAGTGTGACGTTTTTAGAGTTTTACATTTTGCTCGGAGGTTTTCGAGCGCATTAGGCATCAAAGTTTAAGATCCAGCAAGACGCCACAGCCGCCAACGTTCCGTTCGTTCCAGGTTTCCACAGAGCCCCAGCTTCGGTTTGCCATTGGAGTTCGACAAATTCAACCTATACCATGCGTGTTATTGGATCATTTCGCCGGCCACGCGCAAGCTCTGCTGCAGCCTGGTGGAGCTCGTGGCAATGGATGCTGACGCGCAGTATCCATGGTGGTTTGTGAGCCACGCATGGCAGGTAGCGGGGGGTGATCAAAGTTGATCAAAGAATCAAATCTATGAAAAGAAGAGGAATGCAGGAATGAAGGAATGAAGGAAGGAAGGACACAAACCATATTAGCAAAAAGGCAACCAAGGAAGGAGGGAAGGAGGTAAGCAACAGAGGAGAAAGGGTAGGAAAGAATGAAGGAAAGAAGGAAGGAAATGAGACGAGAAGTGAACAAAGAATGTGATTTGTTGTTTTTGTTTCATGTTTTTCCATGACGTGCGAGAATAATTATTGTCGTTCTGCTTTGCGCGCAGCGCCTCCTCCCAGTCTCCCCGTCCAAATTCCCCTCTCCCAATCCAAGCTTGCACAGGTGTAAATACACTACACAATGATTCATTGACAATGATAGACAATAATATATACATATCTACATATTATACACTGTATGTATATTATATTTGATCGCGTATATGCAAATATAGTAAGCTATATAAGTTATATTTTACATACTATACAATTGTACATCTATGCAGCCTATGCAAAAATAGCCCGCATTGTATCCCTAAATAAACCCTAATCCCACCCTAGACAAACTTTGAATAGACCCTATTCAACCCTAAATAAACTTTAAACCAACCCCAAATAGACTCTAAACCACCCGTAAACGAAACCTAAACCAACCCTAAACATGGAATCATATTTGGGATAGCCGCTCCAAGTGGCAATCGAGACCAAATAACATAGAAGTCCATTTCTGTATGGAATATATTTTTGATACCTGCAAGTGTTGTCAATCTAGAGTATTTCGATCCCTTCGTTGCCTGATCAAAAAATATTCGAGATAAAAAACATTATATCCAACCCACCATCAACGTCTATGAAATATGTTTTCCCCAAATATCTTGTTGGTGTCTCGGTGTCGATCGTGTCTCGGTGGTGTTTCGATGGTGCGTCAATGATGTCTCTGTGGTGTCACTGGTCTCGGTCGTGTTTTGGTGGTGTCTCAGCGGCTTCCATGTTGATCTGTGGTGTTCACGCTGTCTTGGTCATATCTTGGTGGCGTCGGGTGGGGGTGTCGGGGCGGTTGTGTTGGTGGTCCGTCGGTTGTGCCATGAACCAGGTAGTCTTCAACGGTTGCATGCAGCTGTCATGACGACGACAAGGGCGAGGAGGACGATGATGATGGTGACAACGACGATGATGATGATAATGATGATGATGATGATGATGAACGTGATGATGGTGACGACGATGATGATGATGATGAGGATGACGATGATGATGATGATGATGACGATGATGATGATGATGATGACGGAGAAGAAAAAGAAGATGATTATGATGATGATGATGAGGAGGACGACGGCGATGATGATGATGATGATGGTGATGATGATGATGATGATGGAGAAGAATAAGAAGCTGATTATGATGCTGATGAGGAGGACGACGGCGATGATGATGACGATGACGATGACGATGATGATGATGATGCTGCTATGGAGGATGAGGACGACGACGACAATGATGATGATGACCATGACCATGATGATGATGATAATGATGATGATGATGATGATGACGATGACGATGGCGATGACGATGACGATGATGATGTTGTTGTTGTTGCTGTTGTTTGTTGATGTTGATGTTGATGTTGATGTTGATGTTGATGTTGATGTCGGCATCGATATCTTTATCGATGACGATGATGATGACGAGGACCATGACGATGACGACAATGAAGACGATGAGGATGTGACGACGACCCGGCGTTCGTAGGTTTGGGTTAAAATAGGGGGGAGGGACGGATGTTGACGTATGTTATGAAGTAACATATTGACTATGATGCTTCCACCGGAGCAACTGTGAAAATTCCCTCAGTCCATGCAGCGACCAGGGCAGTGTGCTGCTCACCTCACCAGAGGAGTTGACGTACCTGTTGCATACTACACTTGTGCCGAGACCCTCCTGCAAATTTTTCAAATGAAAAAGGTATTGGAATAGAAAACCAACAGGAAGGAAAGAAGGACATAATCCCGACAGGAGGAAGGGAAAGAAGGAGAGGGAGGGAGGGAGGGAGGGAGGGAGGGAAGGCAGGAAGGAAGGAAGGAAGGAAGGAAGGAAGGAAGGAAGACAGAAACAAAGGCCTAGTTCCAGAATGCTGCGTGCACTTTCCCATTTACACATGCTACTTTCGAAGAGTTGCGGGTCCCAAGCAATTTGCAAATGTTGGTTTCAAAATGTGGCAAAGACCGTTCAGTTTACAGATTTTATTTCTAAATGCTACGAACATTCTACAGTATGCAGATTTTTTGCTTCAGAGCGCCGTGAACATCACAGCGCAGTTTTCAGATATGATTCCATATCTTGCAAATATCATGGAATGTGCCGATGTTAGCATTGCACTGCTGCAAAAATTATCCGGTGGCAAAGCTCCGTGCAATGACCTGATGTTGCATCATGACATGCAATGTACAGGTGCTAGCTGCAGAATGCTGCACATACCGAGCAATTTTGCGGCAAATACTACGCAGCTTAGAGATCCTAACAGCAAACGGCCAACATATGGCACACCGATACTTTGACACGGTGCTTCACAAAGACATGATTTTACACAGGCATTTGCACATACACATGCTTTTACCCAGGGATGGTTTTACGCGCAAAGACCTTCATGCAAAGGTGTTTTTACACAGGGATGCTTTCAAGCAAACAAAAACTTTTGCACACAGACGCGTGGGTACTTTTACACACAAACGCATGGGTACTTTTACACACAGACGCGTGGGTACTTCTACACGCAGATGCTTTTACACAGCGATGCTTTTACAGAGGAATGCTTTCACATGGGATTTTACACAGGGCTTCTTTTGACACAAATTTGTTTTCAGTAAATACTCTTATGCAGAGATGTTTTTTTACACAGAAACACATGTGTACAATGGCGTCTTTTTACGCACAGATACTTTTACAAAAAGGATTTTTGCACGGATACTTTTACGGAGAGAGGCTTTTACACACAGGTGCTTTTAGACTAGGATGCGTATAGGGAGAGGTACTCTTACATGGGTCAAGCTGGAAGCACGATTTGGGGGAGGGTTCAAGCCATTTGGGAATCAGGTTTCCGTCCGCTTTGTTTACAGAGAGATGCGTTTATTTACATACAAGGGCTTCTACACAGGGAAAGGCCTTCACACAGGGATGGGTTTACGCAGAGAGATGATTTTACAAAGGGATGCTTCTACTTACAGGTGCTCTTACACAGAGATACTTTCAACACAGAGATGCTTCTACACAATGGTGCTATAAGATACAAATACTTTTACACCGAGATGATGTTGCTAAGACAAACTTTTAGACACAGGCGGGTTTTCACACAGGTCCTTTTGGAAAGATGCTTCTACACAGGTGTTTTTACATGCTAATAGAATGGGCTAGCGCCCGGGTGCCGCCCACCCCCCTTGTTTTTTAGGGGGGGCGGTGACCGCAGCCAGTTTTATCCGGAAATGGCTCAGTTGTAGCGAAGGAGGAAACAAAAGAAAACACCATCCGGAAAATTTTCTTTCTGAGTAATAGTATGTTATAGATCCTGGAGGCAAACGGCAAGCTTCAAGGCTCTAACAAGAAATGCTTGTGGCCAGAGTGCAACGGCAAGGTAGTGGCAAGCCAACAAAAACAGGCTCCACACCTGCCGTGGTCCCAGGCGCCGCCCCTGCCTGCATGCCTCATGCACACATTCTTTTACGCCGAGATTCATTTACACGCAAGCACTTTCACGCAGAGGCGCTTTGACACATAGTGGCAGGCGCGTTTACATGCAAATACTGCTACACGGCGGTGTTCATTTTGCGCGCGTTTTCTTTACACACACGCATGCTCTGTCACAGGGATGCCTTTGATCACGCATGCTTTAACGCAGAGATATTTTTACACGGAGACACCTTTGCACAGAGAGAATGCCTTTTAACACACACACACAAATACTGTTACAGAGAGACTCGGAGAGATGATTGTACACTGAGCAATTTTACGCACAGAAGCCAAAACAAACAGAGGTGCTTTTTACAAAGGAATGTATGTGCGCGAAGGGTTTTTAGTTGTGGGCATTTTCACACAGACATACTACTGAATGATTTCCTGCTTCGGACACGCGTATGGCCCAAAGAGTGCAGCAAACATATGCAAAATCACAGTTTCACCACAGCTCTTGGTCGAGACGCATTTCGTGGGAAATGGTTGGCCCAGCACAAACCCACATTACAATTTGACCTCAATGTTTGACGATTGACATTTCGTGCGACAGGGTTGCGTTTCGTGGACATTAATCCACGCTGCCTTCCCGCTCGAAGAGAAAAGTTAGAAACAATCAAGATTGTAGGTGTCCTTAAGAAATTGATTTCCACCTGCATCTTGACATCTGCCACTTCACACCTGCATATATCCACTTCTCGGTTTCAAAGAAAACCGATCTCCGCCTGCACCTATATATCTTCCGCCATACACCTGCATATATTCGTTTGGTAGCTGTGTTATAGAAGATTCTGTTAACCTGCATCTTTGAATCTGCACCTAAACGAATGCCTGTCAGTAAGATTCATGCTTGCATCTACACCTGTATACATAAATTTCATGTTGTAGATGTATTCAAAAATATCATTTTGTAGATGCATTAAAGTGAGGATGTTGAAGAAGAAGATGATGTTGAAGCAGAAATCAAGATGATGATGATGATGATGATGATGATGATGGTGACATTGAAGAACATGATCATGATGGTGGTGGTGATGATGATGATGAAGATGAAGAAGAAAGTGATGATGATGACGATGATGTTTTGATGATGGTGGATGTCTGTATTGAGGGGGAAAAAACCCTTTGCCGGCCCTTTCCGGACTTGGTTGTGTCTGTCCTGATGGTTGATGGTGTTTGTCCTCCTGCTGGTGTCTTGGCGGTCTCAATTGTGTTTCGGTGGTCGTTGGCGTCTTGGTGGCACTTTGGCGGTGTGTCCGTAACTCTTGGCGGTGCTCGGTGATGTTTTGGGTCTTGCTCATGTTTTCGTGGTGTTTCTGTGCTGTTTTGCCGGTGTTCCGGTGGTGTTTGGTGGTATCGAAGAAACGGTATTTTTTGAGTAAAATGGTTTGCCGGACAATACCGAATTGGCGTCAACGGAGATGTGAAACTTTGCTATTGGGGTTGTATGCTGGGTTAATTTGATCCTTCACTCGCAGGAAGCCGTCTTCAAATTCGTGGCTTGTCTTCGGCAGCATGCTGCGCTGCGAAATGTGGCGGATGGCGCGTACTGGGTGTGCGCCTACGCCAATAATCAGCACAAGCTCGAGGAGTGCCGGACACTGCTGTGGGCAATGAGTTTGGATGAGTTTAGAGTGGTTCAACTGAATCCATCATTGATTATTGTTAGTTGTAGTTGTTTGTTCAAACAACTGGTTTAGCGAGGGGGTGATTGTATCACATGGCACTGATTGCAGGAAGAAATCTGCGCAAATCCGCGCTCAACTTCATTTTATCGCGCGATGCAGTTATCCATAGGCGTCGTACTGATCTTGGATGAGAAAGCAACGCCTTTCACAAGGATTTGGTGCTGTTTTGAGGAAAGCATCGCCGTTGCCCGGCTAAAGACTCTGAAAGAAAGACAACCACAAGTCTTGCGCTTCGAGTGGTTCATTGATGACGAATCTTGTAGTATGACTTTCGAGGTGGAAGAACGCAATGCTGGGATGCCGCTGCTCCTGGATGTGGCTGCGACTGATTCTGCCAACGAGGCCAAAGGAACAAACGGGGCTCAAGGCTGCGGGTTGCATACCTAGAGCCTCAAGCGGGCTAGAATTTCAGCCTGAGACAGAATTTAGGCTGAATGGGGTATTGGGCCCAAAAAAAAACAGCCTGCAGGCTGATTTCCATATTCGAGCAGTTTTAGCCAAGTTTGGGTGGGAAAACCATAGACATTAAAAAAAACAATGAAACATTCCAAAGCAGAGAACTTTGGCGTAAAGGAATCTGGCGTGATTTGGCCTGATTCGGGCGTAATTTGGCGTGATGCCGGCCTGATTTGGTGTGATGGGGGCTTTGACAACCGGAAAATCGTGTTCTAAAATGATTGTGTAAAATTTGGGTACACTATGTTCAGAGACCCACAGGTCAACAAAACTGATTCGGGCAGAACAAACGCCTGCGGGCTGAAATTTGCCCGGGCAGAAATTTTAGGCAGAAATTTTAGGCTGAACAGCTGCAGCTTCAGGCAAAAAATAATGTTCTGTGCGAGGATGCAGGTATAGGCTGTCTCATACGCTGCTTCACATGAAACTGTTCCAACAACACTTCATTTGATTCGGTTTTGAAAGCCAGCCGAAGGATGGACATTCAGGCGAACGAAGTGGGTACTCGAGGGATCTAGGTACTAGAGGTACTAGGGGGTTGCACAGAGGGCTTGGGAAGGCCGGAGGGAGCAGCTGAAGGAGATTAGGCCAAAAAGGCGAAGGAAGGTTTGGTCATAGCAGCCATGGATTCCGGAAAAACGTAACAAAAACATCACAAATTACGGTGTATTCCAAAAACACCGAAAATACTGCGCGCCAAGAAGCAAAGGTCGCGAGTGAACGCGTTGTCCCAAGTTAAACACCGTTCAACTCTAGTGTTTGGTCGCAGAATACGTGGTTACCGCGAAATCATTGCCAGCCGCGGCGTTTTTGTATTGGCGCATGGCAAAAACGCAACAGTTGCAATGCAGTGAAAGCTGCATAAATTCCAGTGTTGGGTAGTGTTTTTGAATGATGGTTTGCCAATGTTTGCCAAAAACAAGGTTTGGGGTCAAACGACGATAAACTAGGAACATGAACTCATTTTTACAGTGGTTCAGGTCTTCGGCGTCCTCCAAAAAACGGAAACACGACCTACAGATGGTTTCCCGGGAGCCTGTGTCTGTCTTCTTGAAAGAAATCCGGAGTCAGGTGAAGTGAAAACTTGGGATCCAGCGGGACGCGTGGGAAAAGCAATATACAGAAGAAGGCAGGTAAGGAGTAGAATTTTCAACACGGTTGCGGCCCTGCTTAGCATAATTGTCAACTACCGCGCCGCCCATCGCCGCCCTCTATGATATTTCTGATGGGATGACTAGTTGCAGATTGTTATTATGTCGTTTTTCTGCCGGTGAGCCTCCTTCCCCCCCACCCCCCCAGTCCCTATCCTCCCTTTTTCCCCCGTGGGGTGCTCACAGCTGTTTGTAACTCTCCTTCACTTCTCCTTCTGTGTCAGCCTATTCGTTGTGTCACAGCTTGTTGGCCCACACAAAAGCTTCTCTTCATTTTGTTTTGCCTCTCCCTGGTGTTTGTCCGTTGTCGCTACAGAGGAGACAGGTATCCCTTTAGGAGGGGACAGGCAAAAAAGGAATCTTGCCGTGTCAGCCTCCGGGCCATATTGTTTTGTTGGAGGCTAGGAACACAATTTTAGCCAATGTCGCCAAAGAAGTCTGGCCAGGAGGTGGCAGGGTGTGGCAGGTCTGGCTGGGAGGCGTGGCCAGGTGTGGCCAGCAAGTGTGGCCAATCTGAAGCCAACATCGACCGCAAATCTAAGATAAATCTCATAGCAAAAAGCTTCTAAAACCAACACCGCACCTATCATGCGCCGTTGGTGCCGTTTTTGACCTGGGGTTTGTTCGCTGTGGGTTTCCCACTTTGTCCCATATCAGGATGTTTTCGCTACCGCCGTTTCACTATAGAGAACTATGTGGAATCAATTCGGGATAACTCGGGGATGAACGCCATAGTATGTAATAGCCTGTAATAGCCTTTTCTGGAACCGGGCTGAAAAATAGTTTGATTGCCAATTCGGGCAAGACATGCTAGTCGGGCGAGAATGGCAATTTGGCAAAGCAGGTCTGGAGACATCTTTCCCGCATAATTGTCATGTGCTGTTCAAACCATTTTTGAAAATTTGCGTCATAGCGAGTTGGACGAGAATACCTGGAAAAGAGGCGGGAATGCCCGGGGAACAGGCGAGTATTCGCGAGGAAAGGTTTACTTTTCCGTTGACCATAGCTTGCTTTCGAGGGATTCGTACTTCCAGGAATGGCAGCAGAAATGCGGAACGGTGAATCTAATCCAAAACGCGCACATTCTCTTCAGATGAGATTTCCAGGGTCAGGCAGGCTCAAATTATAGATTTCGTTGGCTCTAGGTTGTTTTTGTTTGATGGCAGGTTTCTTTAGCACCGTGTGCCAGGCGCACGTGCTGACTGATGGCTTGGCGGCCGCAGAGGCGTGCCGGATGCCGCTGCTTGGCTTTTTGGCCAAGTCTGTGCGTGAAGCAGCCTTCCCCACACCACTGGTGCAGAAGGCCGTGTGAAGTTGGGGTATGCATCGGTCTTCTGCAGAATTAGATCAGCTATGAATCTGCATATCTCATCCGACGTTACATTTTCAAACGTTTTATTTGTTCCTGATTGGATCTGATGCAAAAAATGTTTGCTGCAACCTGCAGCGGCAAAAAATGCAGGCGTGTGACCTACCAGTTAATTCGTGGCAGGTCGAATTGTATGTGAAAGTGCTAACGCAGGGCCTGGAAGTTGACATCGCGCGAGCCGATGCCAGCCACGCGTCGGACAAGACAGCCATCCTGAATTCCATCAGGTTGCCACGTGCAAGGACCAAGGCCAGGCTTCGGCAGCGAATGGGTTGTCCAAAGCATTGAAAAAGCAGCGAATGGGTTGTCCAAAGCATTGAAAAACGCGGAATTTGGGAAACAAGACATTGCTTTCAAAAATGGTGTGTTTTACCAATCCTACCTGCACAAGGCGGGGCGGAAGTTGCCCAAATAAAGAACCTATAAGAGTTGCGCGTGCGAAGCTGCGGCGTGCAAGGACCATGTGCAAAGTTCATATTCTCAAGATGTTTGCGGTACATGTAGTGGCGCGATATGTGTGATATTGTGAAGTGAATGTTTCGTGAAGTTGTTGTGCGCTATCCTAAGAATTTCCTTCTCAAATAACCGCGGTTTGAAAATAAACGCGGTAGGTATCTTAACTTCAAGGCTATATAGAGTTTCAGTGGAAAACATTTTGCCTATTAGGCAGAAAACCGCCTTAGATACACTGGCCACACCAGCAATCTCCAGTCAAATTTATCAGTGTTGGTTGCTGAATGTAGTTTCAACGTTCTCCTTGCCGCCATGGGGCCCCATTTAGTTTAGTTGAGCTGTGGACCCGCGGGCATGAAATTGATCGGGTTTTTGACTAGTAGCAAAAACAGCTAGCGCGTGAAGGGTAGCTATCAAACATGAACTGCGGAAGCCCTGTAGATGGCGTGGGAAATTGTGTTTCCGGCTGGTACGGTATAGGTACTCTCTGACCCCGCACCATTGGACGATCCAAATTATACAGCCGTGCTGCTCGGCATGTGATGTTTGAAACCTATGCCTGCCTGGTGACTTATGCCTCGTTGTTTCGTGGCTTTCGGGAAGCTGAGGAACCAGGCGTTGGCGGCGCACTTTGCACTGGCGTCGTGGTTCGGGTCCGTGGCGCGGAAACGCGACTCGTTCGACTCCTCCAAGCTCTTGAGCGCCCTGGCGGCAGACAGCTTTCGGAGAGTGGTGCAGCTGTCCTTCACGGGCTGCTGTGGCTTCACAGATGCGGAGCTGAACCAGCTGCTGCGGCACCTTCCCAGGCAAATCGGCATATTGAAAAACCGGTGCAGGGTGTGACGGCATGGAGATGAATTTGATTGCCGAATTCTGGCAGGCAGCTGCTGATGCTTCGTTTAGATATGGGCTTCAGTGGAGTCCAATGCTGGGCTTTCCCAGAGGCACAAGCTCTGTGCCGTGCGCCAGGATGCTTTGACGTCCTCTAAAGCTATGTATATATACCAGGTTGGCAACTTTGAGATATTGAATAAGAAAAACATGAGATACACGGTTTCAATCAAAAGAAATTCAATATCCACAATATCAATTGTCAATTGTTTTATAATGATATATATTTGATATTCTTCGAATTTTTGGAAGGTGCCCCGCGCCAAGACTTGCCAAGAGGTCGAGGAGATGGAGATGCCTCCACTGCAGGAACTCAGCCTGCGCTTCACGGGCTCCCACCTGGCAAACGCTTCGGGCTTGGGGCAGATGCTCGGTGCCAAGCCGATGTCGCAGTCACTGCACTCTGTCCAGCTCTGGTTTTCCAATTTGCCGTGCGCAGCTCAGCCAACGTCAGAAGGAGAATTTTACCTTTTAGGTTCGAGATGCTCAAAGTTTGAGCCATGGACTGGATGTTGAGCGATTTCTTGAGGTCCTTGGTGGAACTGGGCTCATGGGAGCATCTCACGAAGCTGAAACTGGAAGAATTGGTGTTGCAGCTGAACTCTTGCAAGGCCGTCACTGACGAAGCCAGGCAATCCTTGCCTCTCAGATTGCAGTTGGAGATAGTTGGAGATGATGAGATGCGAAAAAGGATCGAATTGCGGTGAGTCCCAAGAGGGTTGCCACGCGATCCCGCCATTTGATGGAACTTTGACGTTCTAAATTATGAAAGCCCGCCGTTGGCTAGAGCTGAAGGTTTTTGTCGGGAACATAGTGAGCTTGAGGGTCTGGGGGGCAGGCCTTGCCACTTGGAACAAAAAACGCATAAATAGGTGGCGTGGAGAAGGGCTTTTGAAACCATTGAGACGCCATAAAGACGGTGATGACGGTGATGAGTGATGAGAATCAATATACCTGCCTTTTGAGAGCATTGAGAAGCTAAAGAATTGGTGATGAGAACAGAGCATGTAGAGACGCAAAAATGGTGATCGTAGGTTATATATATATTGTGGAGATTTTAGGTATATTGAAGTCTGTTTGTGAGAAGTCTGTGGGTGAAGTGTGTGGGCGGGAAGTTTGTATAGGCGAGAAGTTTGTGAGGGAGAATTTTGCGGGTGAGAATCTGGTGGGTCAGAAGCTTGTGGGTGAGAAATTTCGAAATATTTACTACTTTCCTCATTTGGTTCGCTAGCTGACTTCCATCGTCAGTCCCATTTCACATCACCTTCGATCAGGCTTTCGTTACATCCTTTTCAGGTATTTTTGAACAAAATAGTTTTCCAAAGAGCGTGGTCGCAGTGAGGGGGTTACGGGAAGTGTATGCAAGAGCTGGTGCGGTCGCAGCGGTCAATGTGGTTCAACTGCACGGCTTTGCATGTATTTGTTTCTCGTGGCATGGGTTGATTGGGTCGACTTGAAGTGATCGCGGTTTCCCCTGGTGTGGCGCATCGTAGATGCGTTATTCCATGTGGCAGGCATGGGACGTGAACGTCAATTTTGCACGGCAGGCGCAGCACAAACATGACCTCGTGACCCCCTGACCGTTTTGCGTGGCACATGCAATAGGACAGAGATCTTGAACCGAGAGATCTTGTGAAATGTCGGTGATCATCCCACAAGATCATCTCACAGGATCTTGCACTGATCTTGTGGAGGGATCTTGTACCAGCACTCCAGAGACGTCTTTTGGAAACATCTTGCGTAGAGATTTTGTGCCCGACATGTACTGTCAAAGATCTGGTGCTTGGGGTTCTTGTGATGGCGGCAGTTCTCAAAATATGGGATTTGTAGATTTTCCCAGCAGAGCCATGCATAAAGGTCGTCGCAACAGAGGCGCACAAGGCGAAGGATTTCCTAAAATTATTCATATTTGCGATATCTTAAAATTGTAGTGATATTGTCACGCGTGGAATCCTCATCAGATCCCATCAGTTTCTTCTGCGTTTTCACTGTTTGGGGATTTTGGGGACATGTTGGATTCAACAAGGTATGATTGCGTCCAACGTCTGAAACGTCGTCAGAGAGGATTGGAACTGCGCTTGAGGATCGAGGCTGAGCCAAGCTGCGCAGCATCTGCACAGGGACGAGTCGCAATTTGTGTCAGCC
>Ga0126342_10012475_pt1 | contig 15157 bp, 12 predicted proteins | sample Cyp1metagenome_FD_92528 | JGI IMG/M metagenome (GOLD analysis project Ga0126342, IMG submission 92528) | Coral microbial communities from Lord Howe Island, Old Settlement Bay, Australia - Cyphastrea 1 metagenome | ecosystem: Host-associated > Invertebrates > Cnidaria > Coral ...
ACATACTATATATATATATATATATACCATATATATATGCATACAGACACATAAATGTACATATACCATATATATATATATACATACTATATATATATACTATATATATATACTATATATATACTATATATATATATACTATATATATATATATAATACAAATCTATGTATGTCCCAAATCAATCTCCCATTGGTACAGTATCATCTTCCAAGCCCTTTGGAGTCCTTGGACCTCATGGAGTGCATCCATTGTGGTCGCAACTTCAACCAGCAGGCCTTGAAGAGGCGAGGGATGGCCATGATAATGGCGAAACATTCTTTGATAAATATGGTAATTATAACATATTATAACTAATATACAGAATATACACTACCATTAACTAGTTAAGATCCAGAAAAAGATGTTGAGCCTGCACAATGGGGGATTCAGCTCGGAAAGGTAAAGGACAAGTCGAACAACATAATTTCGGAAAAACGGACTCTAATAACCCACTAGTCACTAGAACTTGCGCCTTTCTGTGTGCAGAAATTATCATTGAGTCACCTGCCTTTGAGAAACACGTAATCAATGATGCGTTTGGCAATGACTACAAACATGTGGCACAATGGCAATGCGACCGAAGTACACGTGACAAGAAATTTCGGGTTCTCAAGTGGTCGGAAGCCAGACATCCCAAGGCACATGGTGATTTGCCAGAAAGTCTTCCGCCAGAAACGGAAGACATTTGATGTCGTCCATGCCCCAGGTTGTGAAGCTGTCAGTGACACATTCATCGTCCGAAATCAGGCTATGTTTATAGAGACATGGGGATGCGTCAAAACCTACTATTCCCAAATTTGGGGGAATAAACATCCATTGACCAGCTATTTTGGGGTACCTAGGGTGCCAGGGTTTTGACTCATAGCCACATAGACTTACAGATCTTATGTAGATATAGATAAATGTGATTTCAATCTATATGTTTGCATGATATACTTATATAATCTTATATATATATGTATACTATATACCATATAATATTACACCATATAATACTTGTATATGTAGATCTACGACAATATACGTATGTTTATGTGTATACTATATATATATAATTATATATATATATATACAATATTGATCAATATTGTACATGTACATATGATCAATGTCTCAACCCTCTCCCAGCTACTCAGGTCCAACAACGCCTGGCCGAGGGCGCCGCTCCAACGGCCGCTCCGGATGCAGCCAGCGCCGAGGGGAAGAAGGGCAACTGGCGACAGAGACTCGGTGGATCTCGGTGATCTTGGGGCCTTGGATCTCGGTGCATGTTGAGAAGTTGAGACACCCAACTGGGACCCAACTCATCAAATTATGAATTATGATGAATTATGAATATCTATCTCTCCGAATCTTCTGATTCTGAATTCAAAACTCCCGCTTCACTGATGGGACGGTTGGTTAAGTGCTATGAGTCCTTTGGATGGATTGATGTCCGGCGCGCAACACCAGTTCAGGTACAATCCTGAAGATTTTTTGCTAGAATAAGCATGCAAGGGATATTGACTTCTCCTTCTGAATGTGTGTTTTGCTTATTCATTAACATCCCGAAGATGAAACAAATAGTAGAGTTTTGGTGGGAAAGATATACTTCGATCACTCTGCCACTCATTTGTTTGAATGTTTTGGTTTTGACCGGTTACCTTTTTGGTTATTGTTGGCTATATGCATGGCTTTTTGGCATAGCATCACCATGACATCCCACAAATCAAAACCCAGGACTGCCTTTTTGATATATATAAGTGGAAAGACCCTGGCTGTAGGATGAAACATCCGTGAACTGATATTATGCGTCCACTGCCTTTGAGGCGTAAAGCTTGTTAGTCTGACGATGTCCAGTAGAAGGATTTAGTCACTCGTGCAGGTAATCATTGTATCATTTTTTTGACATAGAATTTCCTTGAGGAGGCAAGATGTGTATCTCCTAGACTAGGTTTTACAGCTGTGAAGATTATCAATTCCAGCTCCATCAGCTCCAATTCCACTGGTATCAAAGATTGCGCCAACTCCCAGCAGGATGCCAACACTGTTAGAGAGCATTCGACTAGCAAACTCGGTGACGACGAGTCACCCGAAGTTGAACATCAAAATGGGAAGATGAAGCCTTTGGACTTCTTATGCCACAGTATGCCACAGTCAAGTCATTTTCTGGTCCCTTTCCACATAGGTTGCTGTTGATCTTGTTGCATCTTGTGACACCCCTCAAACACTGAGGAAATCAGAGGCACGGTGCTGGGTCATGTTGGGTCAACATTTGTGACTCCCAAAAATGCCAGGCGTCATACATTTTCATACCATAAACATATATATATATATATATATAAACTGATTGGTGGTTTGGAAATTATATTTTTCTATATTGGGAATAATATATGGAATTATCATTGGGAATGTCATCATCCCAACTGACTAATAATCATTACCACCAATCAGTAAAAACTATAATTTGTGCCATATAAAGATTGTCACCTTCATGGCACAGGCCTTCCGAGCTGCCATGAAGGATGCACGCCTGGTTGGGTAGCCTGGGTGAGGACTCAGTCGCACCGTTACCTTGGGAAGCATCAAACAACGCTTGGTGGTAGCTATGTTTTACCCCATCGCCCTGGGATGATGATCCTAATTGACCTCGTAATTTCTTCCGGCATTTTTTCCAGCAGTGTTAAGTGATGTTAAGTGATGTTAAGTGTCATCATTATTGAAGGGTCGTGATATGTCGTGATGCAAAAGGAGTGGTTGGCGGTTCCAGACCTTTTTTATGTGCCTTTTAGCACCAATCAGATCCAGAATCTTGAGATGACTTTAGAATACATCTCCCCAGGATTGGCAGCAGCCACATATCGTACATATGGTGGGTGAGATCGCTTTGTAAATCGCAAATCATAGGAAGCACCGGCAACTCCACTGCAATGATTCCACCGAAATCCGAGAACTCGATAGACTTCTGGCCCCCGACCAGCATCATTTTGGGATATGTTGGGTGAAAGGTGTGCGAACTGATCTATTGGCGTCACGCGATTAAGCCTGTCGTACCGTGTCAGGAGTTTTGAATGGATATGCTTCGATATAATGGATCCAAGTTCGCTGAAGAATCATGAAGGCATTTTAAATCAGTTCGCAAACTTCAAAAGTGGCACCCTGCAGATAAGTCATTTGCTCTTCTTGGCCTGAAACGTCCCAAAACATGGAGACTTGCCCAAGAAATACATCACGGCAAACCTCGAGAATCGTCACTGCAACTGCACAAACAAGGTCCGAGAGAATGCAGACATGAAACTAAGTGAGTTCAAGGGTTTGACCATGTTTGACCTACAATTTGCATTCAATTTGCTATAGAAGCAATAATCTATAAATACCTCTGAAGGAGTGACCCAGAGACCCACATGCTCATTGAATGAGTTGGTGGAGCCATACCTATTCAGCTGGTAGTTCTCCTGGGGGTCCTTTTGGTGAGGCTAGAACCCTTCTTTGTACCGCCACCAAAGCCATCCAAAGCCCAAAACGTGAGAAATGATGAGAATGAGTCCCTAAAAGGCCCTAAAACAGTTTCAGCGACCTTTCAGATCCACTTCCTGGGGCTCACAGGTTGCTGGTCCAATGTCTGAGAAATATCTGAAACTTTTGGCTCAGGCCCCCCTTCCTTGGTCCAAGACCAGTCTGGGTTCTGCCTTTCGCCGGCGAACGGGGCGCCCATGGCCGCGATGAAAAAACTGTTGTCTGTGATGGCCGTGCTGTTCTCTGGGCTGCAGGGCAGTATGTTGGATGGGCATTTTAACCATCAAACATAGAAGTTGAACCGACAAAGCAGGGGGAGTCACCTTGAAGGGAAACTGGGTTTGTCCGTGGCGAATACCTCAAAATGGCAATTTCATCCGGAAACTGATGATAAAAACATTGTAATTTTGTAGCACCATGTTTTCAGACAAACCCATACAGCAGAGACACGATATGTCATTTCCCAAAAGTGAGGCGGCAGCCGAAATCCACAAATTTAGATCCAATTTGTGCTTTCGGCAGCCAACATTATCAGATGGGTTTGGGAACCCCCAAATTTCATGGTTTATCAATGTTTATCATCATGTTTCCGACGTGAACTATGGGTACATCCAACATGTTCGGAGACTGCAACAGCGCAACAGCTCCCGGCAGCGACTTTTCGCTCAGGGTGCCTACAGAAGCTGCCAGTTGCCCGTGGACAGAGGATTGGGAATGGGAAGGCGTTTTTCACGTCCACTATGGTCCCTTGGCCCAAAACTTGGCCGTTCCTTATGGTTGGGGTTTCCTGGGTCACAAGAAGGACCATGAAGTACCCCCGCTATGCTTACTGGTTTACTGCTGCGGGTTTGAAACGAATGTCGAGATTGACCTGGATATATACCTGGATGCGAAAATCGAGTAAGAAAGAAAAATTATGAATGATTAAGCATTACCAGTGACCGAAACCTGCAGTACATGTCCTAGGGGATGCTAAAGTTTGAATTACACCAACTTGTTGCTGAGTAATGATGTCTCATTCTGTATTCTCATGAGACAGTTCACTAGAGGGAATGCTTTCTCAGCGCACTGCTAAGTCACACTCTGTGTACGTGTAGATTGTGTCTATGGCAGTAGAATTTCTGCCACAATCTCCAGCGTGGCGATCCTCAGCAGTTGGAGGAAGAAGTAGCAAGTCAATCTACTGGGATGATGGCTCCAAATAACTATGGAAAATCACCATTTTCAATGGGTAAATCCACTATAAATGGCCATTTTCAATAGCTATGTTCAATAGCTATGTTAGTTTACCAGAGGGTACTTGCTAGTAAGTGTTGCAATTCATTAAATTCATGGATGATCATAGCCATTACCCATCCATGTACGCTCAGGTGGGGTCCTGACATGGATCGCAACTTGGTGGGACGGGTACCTGGCTATTCAAGCCATGAGATTTTTCAAGTTGGCCACTAAGATGGATTGATCATGATTGATCCATCCAACTTTGGGGGTGTTTTTATGGATGAGTTGAACCAATCCTTGGTACCACTGGTACAACCATTTTGTTTTAGGACTTAGCCTTGCTGGGGTAGAAATCCGCTGGTTCCGAGATCAGCATCGCTAGCCGCTCGTCCAAAGGCTTGGACCATGGCAGTTGGTCCCAACCTGGCAATGGGTGTTCCACTCTGCCCGTGGCACTAACTGTCCAGTTTGCACTGGGAATATAGGGAATATGCCATCTTTGATTCATATCGATTCATATTGATTCACAATCCTTTGAAGATGTTTTTGTAATTTTTTGTAGGTCATCATTTTAGTTCGCAGTTTAGGTTGTGCTTTCAAGGGAATGCACCTTCCATTAAGCGGTCTTTCAGCACACAACTCGAGGCTCAAAAAGTGGACGGAGCCTATGCAGCTGTCACTCGGAAGCACCTAAACATTTTGCGTGGGGGTTTCACAAGCAAGAACTTGCGCATGTGTCAAGTCTAAGTTATATTTGGACTTAATTTGGACTTATATAATTATTTGGTGATTCAGTGTTGGAATGAGTTGTTATCCCAACTTGGGAGTATAGAAATATCTATATATATTTTTTAAATGTTAACTTAGCAAAAACATACCATTTGGACCCGGGCTCAGGACTGCAGCTTCTAAAGGATAGACGGATGCTTCTCTAGAATAGACATGAATAGACGGTTAAGTAAGAACCCTTCCAACTTGCAACTAGTGTGATTAGACGTTACTAGATTACAGATGTTGATTTTGCTCATGATAGCTACCAGGATTGTTGTTGTGGATATTTCAGCCGGCTTTAGCAAGACTATTGGGATTTCATATTCCAAGACCTAGCCTCGTCTATCTCACCGAAACGGTGGTTGTCGCTTTCATATACCCATTGTGGTCAACTGCCATATGGCTTTGTCTGAAAATAGGGTACAAACTTTCAATCCCACCCATGGTTTAAAACCACATGTTTGCCATAAGCAGTGACATTTTAAGTCCATTCTAGCGGTATCCTATGTCCTATTTTCAGAGATATTCAGAGATACCTAGATATTATACTGTTGAATACCGTACATACATATATATATATAGCCATTTGTTGATACTACTGTTGAATACCGTAGCCATTTTGGCTCAAGAGTCGGAGCGCACGGCCCAGAGCGTCCACCTGAAACAATCGACCGAAGAGGTTCATGGGCGCTGCAGTATCGGAAGATGCACCGGGAAAAGGGCCCAAGGGTACGGCGAGCCATCGTTATCACCCAAAGCATCACCGAAACCATGACGCAGCGTGGAGTGCTGACGGATGGTTCACCCAGGAAGGGCGGCAAGGGTCCTGGAAAAGGACCCGCAGCTGCAGCTCCAGCGGCGGAGCCGGCTGCAGATTTTCGGGAGGCCGCTCCAACTGCTGAAGCCGGAGCTGAAGCTGCAGCACCAGCGGCAGGAAAAGGGCCCAACCATTGCCAGTGACGCGTGGGGTAGCTGCCACGGTCGTGCTCACACAACACCCCGTTCCTCGAAGAGTGGCATGTGTTGTTGCCGCCATGTATGACGACATTCCATCTCCAAGACGTGTTGAATCTGCACATTCATTTGAGCAGCTCACCCCTCCCAGTTTGGCATGCAGGGGCTTTGCAAGCATGTGATGAAGTTCAACAACAAGGCTATGGAGTCTGCACCATCATGGCTGGTCGTTTTGAATTTGATCAGACCAGACCATTGCGATTGGTTGATGGACTGGGGATTGTGATTAGCATTCCCCCAAGGCTCACTGACCAAGAATGGCAAGAACTTTTCTTTGCGAGATTTCGTGCAGAACCTGCTCCTGATATGCACTTTCCTGAGGATGACAATGCTCTCAACCTCATGGCACGTTCCAGTGCGCAACTCACAGCAGCTCCACAAGCAACCAGCTCCTCTTCAACTGACAGAAGTCGAAGCCGCTCAGCTGCTTCTGCGGATCCCATCAATGCAGAAGAAGAGGACACCTGGCGACTGGCGATGATTTATACAGTCGAAGGCGATGCTGTCCAGGTTGATGTGCCATGGACAGATGTGCAACTGCGAGTTGAACGAGTTGCTCAGGCTTTCTCCCTGGCTCGTGATCAAGTCACCGAACTTCACTATGTTGCTGCGACACCACAAGATTTACTCCAAGAAGAACTTGAATGCTTTCTTCTTCAACGACTGCAAGGTGCACCTAGCTCTTCATTACTAAGTCTTGTGCTGGCAGATATTGAATATCGTCCAGACCATCGCGGAGCAGCCCTTCGAATTGTCCGCAGAGGTTTCTGGCTTCCTCATCACTGCAATGCCATCTCGGTCATCAGGCTTTTGGGATATGAGGGCCATTGTGCACCCAGATACAGGCGATGTTCTTTGTGGCACAACAATCGAGTGATTGACATTGAAGCCAACCACTTGCTACATTTAGCCTCTGGTGATTATATTCGATTTCATCTTCCCTGGAGCCCAGATGATGACTTCGACTATCTCTTTGGCTCCGACTGTCCACTTGAATCCACGGAGCAGACATCGCTTTTTCAGAAGTATGCAGGAGTTATCGCCACTGACGGTGGCCAATTCCACAGCACGGCGACACATCAATGTTCTATTCGAACCAGATCAATTCATGAGCGAAGACCATTGAGAGATCTTTTGCCTCCTGCACTTCAAGAACAACTTCAGCTCCTCTGGAATCGACCACACCTACGGCAACGTTTTCCAGACCGTTCAGAAGTGATGTTGTTTGACACCTGGTTCCTCAGCAATCGAGGTTTCCATCGGTGTGACATCCCCAGACTTGCAGCGCTGCCGGCTGATACCAGCACATGGATTCACAGACTTCGACAAGTCTGGTCAGACCGAGCTGATGCTATGCGTGTGGCTACGTTGGTTTTGGTGCAACCTGGGCCTCCAGATCAAAGACATGGAGGGCACCTTATCCTTCTACAAGATGTCACACCAAATCAGGCTGGCTGCCTGTTTAGTCAACATGGACCAGGAGCCGCACATGAACCACAAATGCGATTTGCAGCCCTTTTTGAACAACCGATGACTCTTGAATCTTTTCTCACTCAGACTGGCATGATCTACATCTGTGGGCAACCCAGAGTTGTATGCCAATTAGCATGGGCAGGTTTCTACTTGCAGGCAGGATTCTCAATCCATATTGTTTCAGGAACACATTTGCAGTTGTCCATTGAACACTTGCGCGCTGATCACACGGTGCGTGATGTCAATGACACATCGACCATGTTCCAACTGAACCATGTGCGCCCAACAGGTGAGCAGGTGGCTCATACTCACCGGCCATGGAATCAGATAGCAACAGCCCCATCACAGTGCAAATTGCCAGATGATGGAGTAGCGCCAGATAGAGCATTTACCATTGATCAGTCCCAAGAACAACAGCCCCCAGTTCACCCAGAAGGATTCATTGACATCCAACTTGGAGAGGTCCACAACTGCCTAGCAGAACTTCGGGGACTGTGGGAGCACCAGACGCTAGAAGATGAACGACATCTTCAAATCATGACATGGTATGCAGATGCAGAAAGATGGCCACATTGCCAAGATGCTCGTGAGGTCCGATTATCTGCTGATCTGACACAATGGATGATACAAATCATTGAGGCGTGGGATGATCGTGCTGATCCAGACGAAGCTTTTCATTTATACATGATCAGACCTCGTCCCCAAATGAATTATTGGGAAGACAGCCTGACACCACATGTTCTCATTGTTCAGCACCCTGTACCAGATCGACGCAGTTTTCATTTCACGGCCACAGATGATGAGTCTTTCTCTTCTGCACCCAGACACTTTGTGGCGACCCTTGCTCATCCAGCGACTCACGAAAATGTTCTGCAAACAGTTCTACCTGATGCTCAAAATGGACTTCCACACAATGTTCAATGCGACATCTGGTGGGGAGATGAACCTATTTCACAAGATATTTTTGCGAGGCTTTCCCATGGCAGTGCGCTCACTGTGCTTGTGAGCCATCAACAGGGTATTAGCCCACAGCGCAGACTGCCATTCGACTTGTACCAAGTGCTGACATGGCACCCTTACCGACCTTTGTCGAATGTCAGGCACAGTGGTGTGAAGATGACATCGCCACGGAGTTGCGCTTCTGGGGACAAAGTTGTGATGTTTATCGCTTTGGAGAACATGATGTGGCATTATGCTTGCCTTGTGGATGGAACGCTGAAAATTGTCTTCACCACTACATGTTCTGTCACTCCGACCTCACGGATCAAGAGGGCAGATTTCTTCACTCCCAGCAGAAAACTATGACAGAACTTGATTTGATGCGTTTTCTATATGACTGCGGTTACTGGCGCGCCACCATTCAGTCTGTCGAGACGCTGAAAACTAGACTCTATCGAGTCAAGTTTCTGAATGTACAAGTCCAGCAGGCTGCACTCCCCATTCACAGCAGAACCAAACCAGTATGGCCGGCAAGCTCACATCTTGTTAGAGCACGAGGACCCTTCTTCACACCAGCGACTCACATTGTTGATGATGATTGTGTCGTTGGTTTTGGCATGCCCTTGCACGACTTGATGCACCTTTTCAAGTCGACTGAAGGCATGTTATGCCGTGACCCTACGGGATATGCATTTCCGGATGTGACTATGGCAGCTCTGAAAATGAGTGCGTCAACATGCATCGATGATTACGACCGAATCATTGTATACACAGACGGCTCTTCCAAAGCAAGAGACCGTCACAGGCCACCAGCCTGGAATGACGAAAGCGGTCATGGGGACTCCTGGGCATTTGTTGTGCTCGGTGAAACCCTCACTGCTGCAGCACACAAGGTCGAGGTTCTGGGCTGGACCACACAACCAGTGATCTACGACCAGAGCAGTGATCATTTCATCGGAGCTGATGGAGTTGGCTCCTATCTTGCCGAAAGGGAAGCATTAGCTTGGGCCGCACTATGGCGACTCGCCCAGAACTCTCGAGTGGACACACTATTTCGTAGTGACTCCCTCACATCGGCACAACAGGCAATGGGTCTCATGGGCTGCTCTGCTGCTCTGAGAGGACAATATCTTTCAATGTCTTTCGTGGCCTATTTCAGGCTTTGGAAGCAGCTTTACCCCAAGGGGCTTTGGAAATTGAGCACATCCACAGCCATACAGGGGAACCATTCAACGAGATGGCCGATTGGCTCGCGCGCACCGACAGAGAGAAGAGCTTTTATTGTCCACGACAAAATCTGGCTATGCAAGAATGGATTCCCATCATTCCGCATTTATGGACTTTGTTCAGCCAGCCTGATGGACTGCCACCTCTTTGCGCCACAGGGCTGCATGCACCTGTGCCTCAGTTGCCGTCATCAACGAAGACCCAGTCTCAGTTGTCGCCTTCACTTCCAGCCCCAAGAACATGCGACTTCTATCTGAGTGCTGGTACTGCCAATGTCACTTCCCTATACAATGGTCCCTGGGGACATGCCGGCAAGACGGATTATTTGAGACAGCAGTTCATCGCCCACAATTTGAATTTCCTGGGAATCCAAGAAACCAGAGCTCCTGAATTGTTTGGACAGACTGATGAAGTTTTACGTCTTGGATCAGGTTCAGCCAATGGTCAATATGGGACCGAAATGTGGGTGAACTTGCGGGTTCCATATGCCTGGATTGGACGAAAGGCATACTACCTGACCAGCAAAGACTTTCAAGTTCTTCATCGCACTCCACGAATGCTCTCAGTTCAGATTGAGACTCCTCTTTTGAAGCTCAGGATCCTCATATAGGGCATGCTCCTCATTGTGGACATCCCCAAATTGATCGAGAAGGATGGTGGAACACCTTTTCGCACCAGGCAAATCTTCCGCAAGATTCAGACCGATTATTGGTCTTGATGGACGCAAATGCAGACCCAGGTCCTTGTGATGATTGCCTGGTTTTCCGCTCAGGTTTTATGTCTCCCAGCGACAGGAGAATGCCACTGTGGCCCGCACACAACCTGGATCAGTCCCAATGGAGACCATCAACATTGCCTGGACCACGTAGCAGTCCAACAATGTCATCGGCATGAATGTACTCACAGTAGCGTTCTCCAGGACTTTGATTTAGGCAATGGATGCTGGGACCACATCGCTACAGCAGTGCAACTTCAATGGACATTGTCTTCCCCCACCGAGACGATCTCAGCAGAACAAACCACCATCGTATGACATCAATGGACTACGCTATGAGCATGTCCAGCAGGCCATTGTCGACTCTCCAGCGGCCCCATGGATGCAAGACATTGAGTCTCATGTAGATGAGTTCAGCCAACATCTTCTGTATGGTGTAGCTGAACTTTGTCCACGACCATCACAAGCGCCGAAGAAGCCAATCTTCACCACCGAACTTTGGCAGCTACGAGAGAAGAAATTGGCCACCAAGAAGGCACTCAAGGAGGTTTACAAACGACAGCGATTTGAACTGCTTCAAATTTGCTTCAGGGCACTTCGTCCCCGAGCAGATGCTCCCATCAATGGTTCTCTCTTTTGGCACTATGATACGTGGTTGCTTTGCAGTCGAGTTCGCATTTATTGCAAGTTTCATTGCCTTGCGATTCAACTTCGAGGACGACTACGACGGGCAAAACATGACCATCTACAAAATGCTTTGACTGGATTGCCTGCGACGACACCGGCAGCGACTATCCTTCACGAAGTCAAGAACCTCATTGGTCCGACCAACCTCAAAAAAGTCAAAGCCAAGACCCTGCCATATGTGAAGAATCACCAAGGACAAGTCTGTCAAAGCCCTGCAGAGGCGCTAGACACTTGGATATCCTTTTTCCAAACTATGGAGGGCGGAGAACGTATTGATGAGCAGCAACAGCGAAATGAATGGCTCACCAATTTACGAAGATTTTCCGCTTCTGAATTGAACTTGCAGCTCCATGACCTACCCAGCCTCACGGAGCTCGAAGCAGCCTATCGCAGAGTCCAAGTTGCAAAGGCCACTGGCCCAGATCACATAGATGCCACGCTTTGCCATGTGGCGCCCGCCATCTTGGCGAAGCGGACGTATGCCATCCTTCTCAAAACGTTTTTGCACGGCCATGAGTGCTTGCTGCACAAGGGTGGTAGACCGCGCCCATTGTGGAAACGAGTGCTTGCTGCACAAGGGTGGTAGACCGCGCCCATTGTGGAAACAAAAGGGTCCGAAAGATCTATGTGGATCTTTTCGCAGCATCCTTATATCGTCACGCATTGGGAAGTCAATACATCGCTGCCTGAGATCCTACTCCGCCGACATATTCGAGAAATTTCTTCAGAAGCAACAACTGGGCGGCAAGCGTAAGATTCCAGTTACCCTAGGGGTACATCAGGCGAGAGCTTTTCTCAGGTCACGCAAGCAGCAAGGGCTCAATGTGGGGATGGTGTTCCTCGACCTCTGCGAAGCATTCTATCGCATTGTGCGAGAAATGGCTATGGGAGGCATCACTTGTGACGAGACAATTGCAAAAATGAGCCAACGACTTCAGCTCGGACCAGACACGTTGCAAGAGCTCTATCAACACTTGGACACAGCCTCTGCCATCGAAAGAGCAGGTATGCCCAAGCATCTTCAAATGGTAGTCCAGGCCATACATTCCGATACCCATTTTCATCTACAAGGGCAACATGACCAATGCAGAACTCGGCTTGGCACCAGACCCGGGGATTGCTGGGCTGATTTCATCTTCAGTTTTCTGTTTCAGTTTTCTGTGGGCACGGCTTCTCCACGAATTGGAGGCAGATCTCAAGCCGATTGGCATTCTGGATTCTGTTCCTCGACATGGTGGATTCAGATGTGAAGGAATTGCACCAGATCCTGAAGATGTTGACACAGCCGAATGTGATGACTATCTCGGTCCCACATGGATGGACGACTCCTGCTTTTGTTTTGCAGCTGAAATCCCCTGGTGCTTGAGAGAAAGGCAGCCAATCTGTGTGGCTTGCTTCTACAACGATGCAAGTCTTATGCAATGACTCCCAATTTGCAGCCAGGCAAAACTGCCGTCCTGTTGGTCTTCCAAGGCAAAGGAGCAGCTGCTGCCCGGAAGAAGTATTTTGGGCCGAATGCAGACTCTGGGAGTTCAACGAGTGCAGGTGGTCGCTTCCTATGTCCACCTAGGCAGCCTTGTGCATCACCGAGGAGATTTGCGACAGGAAGCACGCCGTCGATACAGTATGGCGCAAGGGGCGTTTCAACAACATCGAAAAGTACTTTACCAAAACAAACATTTGCCTCTCTCTCGCAGAGCAGAACTTTTCCGCACGCTCATTTTGAGCAAATATGTGTATGGATGCGACTCATGGACTCTCATGGAGCAACAGACCAGACACTTTGTCCACACGTCGCTCATGAAGCTTTACCGACGTCTCCTACCTCAGGCTTATCATACACAGCATAGTGACGAGGAAGTGCTTTTTCTGACCGGTCTCTCTGACCCGTCAGATTTACTCAGACAGCAACGATTGCGGCATCTGGGCGCTCTCTACTCCTGTGCTGACTCAGTTCCGTGGGGACGCATCAATGCCGACACAGAGTGGACACAGTTGGTCAGAAGTGACTTGGAATGGATGTGGTGCCAACTGCGATCATCATCCAAATTGCCTGACCCTCATCACAATTTTGGTGTTTGGATAGGCATCATGAGAGACCATCGACGCTACTGGAAGAAGCTTGTCCGTAGAGCAGGAGATCATGCAGCAGCTCAGAGGGACAATCGTTTTTCGGTGACCCAATTCCACCGTTCAATTTTGCAACAACTGCACCATGCACAATGTTTGAACAGTGGGCCGCCATCCGACCTCCGCACCCTGCCGGCGACAGCTTATGGATGCATGCAGTGTCAGAAGAAATTTCTGTCCAGAGGAGGCTGTGGTGCTCACATGTTTCGAGTGCATGGACATGTTCACCAGGTCAGACGATTGTTTGATACGACGCAGTGCGGCTGTTGCCTTCGTGAGTTTCACAGTTTTGGTCGGCTCAAAGCCCACCTGATCAGGGCCGATTACTGTAGACACAGTTTGCAACGTCGCAACCACTATGTGGAGCCTGCAGCAGGCATCGGATCCAGTGAAAATGATCGACAGGAAAGAACCTTGGATGGGCTTCTACCTCCTCTACCTGGCCATGGACCTCACCTGCCCCCTGGACGACATGGCGTCGCTCTGGACTATCACCTGGGCTTTTTTGAGGAGATCTACATGCGCATGCTCGATGTCACTTCCGTGGCGGAAGGCGAGAAAGCTATTCGAGATATCGCCAATGAGATCCCTGTCACGTGGGAGGATTTCCGCAAGACGCTTCAAGCATTACTGCAAGAAGCCACCACAGAAGACACGGAGGTCTTGGGCATCAGTGCGGATGATTTCTTTGGCATTCTACGCCGGCTTAGCTTTGAAGCGCAGTGGCCATTCCTTTGTGTGGAAGCAGATGTCAAGGCAGAGCACTGGCACAGAGACCTCCACATTTTGGAAGATTACTGCATCAAGGAAGCACAGACCACTCATCAACGACGTCTTTGTGGCGAAGTTCCTCGTGGTTTTGGGGCTGTCCGCTATGTGCTGCATGCCTTCTCAGGCAGACGTCGATGCGGGGATTTTCAATTTTATTTTGACCGGCTAGCTAAAGATCTCCCGAACGTGCAGCTTTTCGTCATTTCACTGGATGTGGTGATCGACTCTACATGGGGAGATATATCCCGACAGCAAACCAGAGACTTTTGGCTGGGAGCCATTAGAGCTCGTTGGGTAGTCGCCATCATCGGCGGCCCCCATGCGAGACCTGGTCACAGGCTAGGGAGCGATCCATTGAGAACCAAGCCTTTGCCCCCACCATGAGGAGCCGAAGCTTCTCAAAGGACATCTATAGCAACTTCTTAAAGCTTTTCATCGAGAAGTCGCTGGGTGTAGATAAAGTCGCCGTTTGTAGCATCATACAAGTCCTTCCTTCCTGAACACAATCAGGGACATGTGGAGGCACCATATATCATGCGATGTCTCACATGCAACAATTGATTATTTCAATGACCCTGCAGCGCCTGAAGATTTGGCACCATAGCAACATAGACACTCCAACAACTCATGAAGCAACACAGCTGCTGTGCAAACGCGATGTCGCATAGCCTGAC
>Ga0126342_10012476_pt1 | contig 15155 bp, 12 predicted proteins | sample Cyp1metagenome_FD_92528 | JGI IMG/M metagenome (GOLD analysis project Ga0126342, IMG submission 92528) | Coral microbial communities from Lord Howe Island, Old Settlement Bay, Australia - Cyphastrea 1 metagenome | ecosystem: Host-associated > Invertebrates > Cnidaria > Coral ...
ATTTACGTCCGTACGTTTTTGCTGGCAGGCAGGGTGGCAAGCAGGCAGGCAGGCAGGCAGGCAGGCATACAGACAGACAGACAGACAGACATACATACATACATACATACATACATACATACACACATACACATAATGTATACATATGTATACATATATGTTTTGGAACCATGCAGTCTGGGCTGAATGGCATTCCAAACATTCCCAAAAATCCAGGTGCCCTCTGCAACCTGTGCAGGATGAGGAGGCTTTCCACTCTTTGGCCATGCGGAAGGTCCGACCTGGGGTTGATTTGGCCAGGAAATATGGGGATATCATGGTGATTTTATGGGACAATGATGGGATATCTAACCAACTTGATATCAACAAATGGAGATATAATGGTAACAAAATGGGAATATAGAACGGTGTGTGTATGTATTATATATGACAATTTTTTTTTGGGTCTGTCTGAAAATAGTGGATATCCCAAAGTTAAACATTTCGACGGGGACGACAATCCATGGGACTTTGGGGTACGTGTTCACCTTGCAATTTTTCAAAATATCATTTAACAGTTTGCTATTGAAAATTGCCATAGAAATAGTGGATGTACCCATTAATAGCATGCTGATTTTCCATAGTGAACCGTTAGTTTACCAGAGGGTAAATACATGTACATTCAGACCTGTCCTGTTCACTGTTCACTGGTGGAAGAACGCTGACTGGTAAAACGTTGGCTTCGGAACGTCACGGACCTGTCGGACCAAAGTTTGTTCAACGGAACTGAACGGTCAGTTTCAACCCTCTCGTCTAATCCAAGCAGTTGAACATATCTGGATAGCACAGCCAAAAAAGTGGATTTCCCACTGCCACATCTGCCACGTTGATATCAAAATCACGAGTTCTGCAATTTCAATTAGAACGCTGACTGGATTCATTTAAACAGCGGCCCCGTTTGCTGCAAGGCCATTACGATGCTCAGGAACTATTTGTACAAGAAGGATCCGGCTGTCTTCAATAGTTGTTGCCAAGCCGCCACCCACTCATTAGACTATTCCTCTAATGACCAACAGCTTAAACTCAATTTTTTTTGAAGTAGCTGTTGGTGTGATGGTTCGAAGGGTTTTCTCTGGATGATTTGTTTGGGTTGTGAAGAAAGCATTTTTTTCCATCGAGTAATGGGCGTCAAGGAAACCGGACATGCCGAGTGTTTCGGGATGTCGATGCTGGTGCTGGTGACAAGAAGGTTCCGGTCCCTGCAAGCACAACACGTAGAATTTGCCACAGCATTTGTGCTATGAGTGAAACTATGACTGAAACTTCAACACAGGTGGTTGTTTTCCTGTACAGCCATGGGGCTCCAAGTCTTAGGGATTTTATATTCATATTAAGTAATGAATGACCTGCGTTTGTTCCCTATACAGCCCATACATCTCTGTGTATGTTGCTTGCGATAATCCCCCACCGTCAAAGGGTTTCTTTCTACCATAGACCCATTGGGGACCGGTAGGCCTCTGCAGACTTCCATGGTTTTTCCCATACCTTCCAATCCCATCCCAGATATCCCAGGAGACTTCGATTCTCAAGTCATGGTTCAAATACTTTGACACGAACATGAATGGAATCATTGAGAAGCAGGAGTTTCTTGATAGATTCTTGGCGGCCCAGTTAAGTGGCCTGCAGGTGGTGGATGAATCAACACATCTTACCGGAACCGGATCCCTCCGGTCATGTAGCAATAGCTATTGAAAATTACCATAGAAAGAAAGTTGATCTACCTATGAAAAAGTGATGGCATTTCCATTTCGCTTTTTGTATGTTTACCATATATTTTAATATATCATATTTGAGGCGACTAAAAAATGATGTTCACCAAGGTACCAATCTGTTGACCCATAGACTCAAGGCTTAGCCAAGAAACGACATCTCTGGACGACCGGTCGGGGATAGATCGTGGAGATACTTGGGATATGACGGGATGAATCATGGATGGAAGAAGTAGGATGAGTCAACACCGGCTTCAGAGAAAGTTGATTTTAACAAAAACAGAATCACCAAAAACACACGAAAAGACAGGAAGAATGACTAGAAAAAACGAACAAGAACAAGAAATAAAGAAAACACAATTAACACCTGGATTTTCCCAAGTTTTTTTTCCTTAAATTTTGGTTTTCTAGTTTGTTTTTTGGTGTTTGCTCTGTTTTTTTTTTTCAATACCATCTTTGAAACAAAACCTTAGATTCTCTGTGCTGTTGGACTCATAAGAGTAGGATACCCAATTTTCGGACATCCCCATTTATTGGATCTGATGTGTCTACAACGTGATGTATACCCAACAATGTGATATTTGACCCCCTCTGCAGGACAAATTATTGACTGATTCGGGTTTGAAGGATGACCATTGAAATACCGAAACCGAGGTATTTCACGGATGTCGTATCCTGGTAATCCAGGGGAATTCTGGAATCAACTGGCACTGGCGGATGCAGAGAGCATCAGCCTGCGCGTTGCTTGGCTTGGCCATGAGGGCATGTGGTGGATGATGTTACAGAAGTCCCCACAATGACATGGCAGACGTGCAGAGTTGCGTCTTCGAGGAGATATCGAAATCAATCTTCTCAGCTGCTGTCTCGTGTTTTGCGCCTTCTTCTTTTGTGAGAGGACATTTTTGGATTGGTTTAAAATTTAAGATATTGTTATATGTGAACTGCCCTTTCCACTGTCCACTGTCCAAACATGCCACTCTCCAGACATATCAACTGGAGCACTTGTCAATGCCTTGGTTCATTTTGCCCCTTTTTTTAATTGTAAATTCCCAAACTTGGATCACAGGAAGCAAGCTCAGTTTGAATTCAACGTTTTTGATGCATTTGTTTGATTGCATTCAATGTTGAGTTTGCTGCTTCACCTTTGGAAGTTTTGGGTTTGTCAGTGGGTCTCGTCTGACTGTCTAACTATTCTCAAATGAACGTGCAAAGCTTGTCACGCAAAAAACATGTTTCTTTCCTGGAGAAGACATGGTTACTTGATGTTACTTGTAGGGCTTTAGAAAGCTCGACGAAGCTTGTGTCGAAAACTCGGCCTGGGGGAATTTCAAAGCCCAGCTGTCAGGAAATCAATGAGGACTTGGCCGTTCTCTGGGGGAAATTTCGGAAGTTCTGCGGGATCACTTTCTCAGGCGGGCTACATGGTGGTGGTTTTCTCAGAAGTGCCCAGACAACCATTTAACCAACAAAAAGAAATCCCAAAACCCTCATCAAAGTGCTTCAGAATCAGTGGAGTTTGCTAAAGTCTATTCATTTCGGATGGATTTGCCGTTCCCTTTTTAAAGGCTCGCTCAACGACGGTTCATGTCACCGAAGCTTGGGTAGGTCCCGGTTGCTGTCTGACTGCAGCACACTTGGGAGATCATCGGATGGTGCCACCCAGGCAGATGTTTGTTGATTTATAACCCCGTCTAAATAATCCCTTCCCCCTATTACTAAACGTCCCCCAAATACTAAAAACTATAGGGTGGATCTCTAATGTTGGAAAATTTCAGATTGGTCAATTTGACTTTTAATTGATCCCCTTTAGAAAACAATTTACGAATAAAGCTACCATTTGTGGGTTTTGCCCCCTAATAATAAAAACTAGTTCACCCCGGGGTGTTTATTATTAGGGTCTTAGTTTTTTATATTAGGGCTTTTCATTTCTTACTAGGGAAACAAAGTTTTTATTATTAAGGGTTTAATTTTATGAATACAGGGTCCGCTTCGAAATCCAGTTTTTGGCAATATTTTAATTGCGTTATATAATTATATAAGGAGATTTAATTGATTTTGAAATCGGAAAAAAACATATTATAAGGGTTTAATTTTATTAATAGGGTCCGCTTCGAAATCCAATTTTTGGCAATATTTTAATTGCGTTATATAAGGAAATTTAATTGATTTTGAAATCGAACAAACTAGTTTTTATTACTAAGGGTTAAATTTAATACAGTAAATAGGGTCCGCTTCGAAATCCAATTTTTGGCAATATTTTAATTGCGTTATGTAAAGAAATTTACTGCAATTGATTTTGAAATCGAACAAACTAGTTTTTATTATTAAGGTTAAGGGTTTAATTTTATTAATAGGGTTCCCTAATAATACATACCCCCCTAATACTAAAAACTACCTGAGGTGTTTATTAATGGGGGGGTTCAGTATTAGGGGTAAAGGATCAAGAAATTAGATCACTATTGGTATAACATAGTTATGTTCACCAACTTAGCCAAAATCCTAGGACCCCATCCTGTTTTTCACCGGGTAAACTAACCAAAAGCAGCAGCACTTCCGCGGCTCGTGGGGGAAAATCCAGCGCACAGGTCCCAAGGATCTCTTGGTGCGGCTGGCAGATCGAAAGGAATCCGATGACACGGAGAGGCAGGGACACACCACTGGCCATGTTGGGGGCGGTTCAGTAGACACTGGGGTAGAATGGAGATACCCTCTGGTAAACATACAGAAAGCTATTGAAAATGGCCATAGAAATAGTGGATTTTCCCATTAAAAGATGGTGATTTTGAATGGTTATGTTAGTTTACCGGAGGGTAACATGGTGATTCAATGGAGAGAAAATGGGAATGTCATGGACAAAAAACCAAGACATATGGTATGTCTGGGTGTGTCTGAAAATGAGATTTGCCCGACAATTGTCAATTTCAATGGGGAAAACGATGATAACCATGATGACTTCTTTTTGGGGAAAATGATCACGCCATTTTATCCCCAAAAAAATCAGATAACACACCATTTGCACCTGCGCATGTCCCATCACCAATGTTTTCTGCAGATTTAGATGTGGCCAGTTGGACATTTTCCCTGTGAGATGGCCATGAATCCATCGGTGTTTGTTGCCGAGGCGAAAAAGTATCTCTCTGGCTCAAAAGTTGGCAGGCGCCGGCGTCCCAATGGATGACTGAACAATGACTCTACAAATGGCTATATATATAATTATATATATATATATATGTATATGTATATTATATATTTATGTAAACATACATGTAGATAGATAAAGACCAAAACATATGGATCTACATCCGTAAAAGGGTATCCCACATATATATATATCTTCTATAACTTTGATGAAGGACTTAGTGGCAGCGCACATCCAAGTACTTCACTTGAGTCACTTGGCTTCTCCAGGCTGGCGACCAGGGAAAACATCCAGCTGAGTTTAGCTGAATTCAACCCTTATCCATTATAGTGATATCATGGAAAAATGACATGGAAAAATCTCACTTGAGTATATCCCCATGATTTTTTCACCCCATTCCTATCCACCGAAAAAAAAAGTGCGAACGGTCCCTGTGGCCGTTCTCCCCGCAGGTTCTGGAACTCCACGACTGGGTTTTTCGCCCTTGGTGGTGGATGCATCGTGCCATGTCCAACAAAAATTCCCTTGGGAAATACGGGTTGAATAAGTGGATTAAGTGATATGTGGGACTAATGGATTAGTGATGAATGGGATTGAATGGGATTAGTGATCATGGGATTTTCATGAATCAAAAATCCCACAAAAATTCCCATGACCATCAGTTTTTTTAATGGGACAAGTGGGATTTCATGGGAGAAAACTTGCAGATGATTTGGCAAAAACTCCCAGAATTCCACCGACCGGAATCTTTCTTGGGGATTTTTTAAACATGTTTTGGGGATTCAATGGGATCTTGATGATATTTTCAGAATCCAAAAAAGAAATGGGATCCATATCATGGGGATATTTTTTGGGATATATATTTCAATGGGGATATATTAAGCCAAATAATGTTTTTTTTCTTATTACGCAACTCCAAGAACATGGGATTGTCTGATGGGGATACAATGGGATCTTGATGATATTTTAGATGGGATTGTCTGAACCTTGGGAAAAAATGATGGAAAGTTAGCAACCATACTAAAATAAACATTTCTCCGGGGGTTCACATCCTATTTTCAGAGTTCCGTGAACGGATATCAACAGCAATCAATTGTGATCAGATGGTCCTGGGATGTCACAGATCATGTTTTTCCCTCATCACCAATCCCAGGTTTACCCTCTGGTGAACTAACATAGCAATTGAAAATGGCCATTTATAGTGGATTTTCCCATTAAACATGGTGATTTTCCATTGCTATGTTAGTTCACCAGAGGGTAACCACCTTTTCTATTTGGAGGTTGCAAAAACACGGGTCGTTTTTGCAGAGGTGTGTTGTTCTACACACAGGATCCTCCCAGGCTACTCCGAAAATTCCAGGAACCATGCAGATAAAAAAATTCATGCTTCACCTTCAAAAAGGGGAAATGACACACACACACACAACACACATTTTACCATCTGGTTATTGAACATAGCGAACTGGAAAATCACCATGTTTAGTGGGAAAATCCACTATAAATGGCCATTTTCAATAGCTATGTTAGTTTACCAGAGGGTATTTGGGAAGTCTTTTCTTTAAGGTTCTCAATAAACACAACTTGCACGCAGAAGGAGACATCTCAGCGCGGAAATGCCACGGCGGAGCAACACAGTTTTGGACACATCCGTTTCAGATCGCAAACTTCGGTTTTCTGCATCTTCGGTTCATATGAAACGAATTGGTGATCAATGATCCCTTCAACTTCATCATACTTTCTATGGAAGTTGAAGGTCAAAAAATGGTTGCTGATCATCATGGAATTCAACACATGGAATTCATCAAACGATCAATGTTTATTTCCCATGTGTTTTTGATGGATTCTATTTGAGGTCGGTCAAAAATTGGTTGCTCCATGGGTGGAGCGTTGTGGACCGTTGTCGTCGCAGGCAGTGGTGCGAGGGCTTACGTCGTTGTGGATGGACTGGAGGCCGATTTCGTCTCGTCTGAGCTCCGTGGGTTGGCAAACCCGATGAAGCCAGCAATTTCTTGAAGGATGAAGCCCTCCATGTTTTTTTTTTCGAAAACATGTTACAGTTACCCTCTGGTGAACTAACAAAAAGCTATGGAAAATGGCTATAGAAATAGTAGATTTTTCCATGAATAGCATGGTGATTTTCCAGTTCGCTATGTTAAATAACCAGAGGGTATATCATATACCCTCTGGTAATGACTAACATAGCGAACTGGAACATAGACCATTTATAGTAATGTTTTACCTATTAACATGGTGATTTTCAATAGCTACGCTAGTTTACCAGAGGGTATTTGGATAGGGCTGATGGTTGTTGACTTACCCCGGCTCGAATCTTTGGGCAGATCCAAGGCGATCTCACTGGGGTGACACCCAGACGTTTGGTGGCGAACTACCCACGAATCGTGGTTGTGGGTTATAACCCCAGTGATTGACATGGGATTTTTGTAGGGTTAATCCACTTATAATTGGGGTGAACTAACCCACTTACAAAGTGGGTAGTTCGCCACCAAATTCTGTACAAGTTTATTTCAGGACTTCTTTGATTCAAACCTGCAAGCTCTGACTTGCTCAACACTCATGGACGTCCCTTTCCTCACGGTTGATAAAAGGATCGGGCAAAAACTAGTTGAACCCCAGTCACAACCAATATGTAAATGGGTTTCTCTGGAAATAGGCTACTCTATTCCATGCACAGAGAAACATCATCTTTTTTCCTATCTATAGATTGCCACACATAGACGATAGTTCTTCTGTTTTCAGGCACATCCAAGTATTCTTGCTTATATGTGTAGACATACATACATACATACATACATACATACATTACATTACATTACATTACATTACATTACATTACATTAATACATACATACATACATACATACATACATACATACATACATACATACATATATATATATATATACATATCGTATATCTTAGTATATTCCCATTCTATCACCAGAAAATGGTTGCCTTTTCCCATTCGAATCCCAATCATCATTAGAACTCCATCAGAACCCCCACTCAAAACCTGGACACTGGCCCATATTCATAGATGTTTTAATTGATTTAGCCTCAAAAAATGCTGGGTTTTCCCATTTATAGATGATTGACCTACCAAAAAACGGTGCTTTTTCACGATTTTTTCGTCCAAAAAAACGGAGGGATGCCATGATGCCTTTGTTGCCGAGGGCACGAGGAGATCATCTTCGACGCCTTGGACCAGTACGACGAGGCTTTGCTGGGACAGAGGCGCGGCGCGGGGCTTCCACGGCTTAGCACCGATGGCAGAAGCGTCGACTGGGAATGAACTGGTTATGGCAATAGTTATGGCAATAGTATTTCTATAGTTATCCATGGATAATTATGGCAAAATTGTATTCTATAGTGTATTTCTATATAGTTCTAGTTATCTATCATAGTTATACTTGAACTGCTTATGGCAATAGGATGTAAAATGATCCTCAAAAGGTTGGTGAATGGGATGGTCGAGACTTATTATACAGTGTATATATATATACACTGGTTGGTTAATCTATGGTTAATCTATGGTTCATCTATGGTTAATCTATGGTTAATCTATGGTTAATCTATGGTTAATAATTGGAATAACAATATATATATATATACTGGTTGGTGGTTTGGAACCATGGAATTTTATGACTTGCCATATATTGGGAATGTCATAATCCCAACTGACGAACTCATATTTTTCAGAGGGGTTGAAACCACCAGCCAGAACTGGTTATGGCATTTTTTTTTTCTAGGGAAATTGTAGAATTGGATGATGGCATATGATGAAATGGTGAATAATTTATGAACTTGTGAATTTTATGGTTTCTGAATGGATAATGAATGACTTATGAAGTGGTATTTCGAAATGGCTCTATGGCAATTTTTCGAAATTGTAGAGATGGATTGTGAAATGGTACAGAATTCCTGAACTTATGAACGGACAATGGGCGTTTACAAGTGGATATTAGCTGAAATGGAGAAGTATCCCACTTTACCAGTGGATTTGACAAACCCAAGACTATTGACCGTTGATAATAAATTTATGACAATGTTTAAGGCAATCATTAAGCAGTGTATAGAATTTTTGGCATCCTATGTGTAACCCAAATGGCTTTGGACAAAAAACCAGCAACTTTGGGGTCAGCATGGCGAGGTGGGTCCCACTTCCAACATTGATTTCAGTGCCTAATTGACCATTTAATGAGTTCAAGGTCTTCGCAAATCAAGCAGTAATGGGAATTGCTAAGGGGTGACAAGGTGATATGGGTATGGATCAATACCTATTAATATACAATTTTTAGGGGAATGAACATCCATTTACCAGCTATTTTGATGTTCACCAGGGGTACAAGGTTTTGACACACTGCCATATGAAATCAAGCCATGCACTTCGGAACCTCAACTATCAAGCAGCAGGGACTTAGAATTTGCTGAATATGTTTTTTATTTTCCCCCATTGCTACCCTCTGGTAAACTAACATGTTGCTATGGAAAGATCCACCATTTTTAATGGGAAAACTCACTATTTCAATGGCCATTTTCAATAGCTACGTTACTCATTACCAGAGGGTAAACCTCCATTTTCCTATGGTTTTCCTATGGTTTTCCTAGGATTTCTATGGTTTCTGGGAATACCATTTGGTGATCAAACGTGGCACGCTGAAAAATCCCCGCACGAGATGGATGTTTACAGCTGGGGAAATCATTGATAAATTGAAGATCAGCAAGCCACGTTTGATGGCACCGGAGGAAATTCACCCATTAATATTCCATGGATATTCCATGGATATTCCATGAATATTCCATGAATAGTCCATTAATAGTCCATTAATATTCTATCATACTCCCATTGTATTCCCATTAAACCACCATTTTTCGACTTGTTGGATGACCAAGTCGATTGGATCATCATTTCATGGTACCGTTACCGCATCCAGGAATTTCCATTGGTTGGAGCCAGAGGTGCGAAGGTACACCTTGAAATGCGAAGCCAAGCAGAAGGCCGGCCCAAGGGCACCTTCTCGGGGGTCAACGAATAGATCCGGGGCTTTTTGGAAACCTGTTGGGAGCCGAAAGCCGTGAAAAAAACCTATGAAGTCCTTGGGATATTCGAATATCTTTGGGATTTTCTGGAAGCCTGTTTGCCCTCTGGTAAACTGTTACATAGCTGTAGAAAATCACCATCCTTAATAGGTAAATCAACGAACTACAGGTGCCATTTTCAATAGCTAGTATGGTAGTCATTACCAGATGGTAAACCTCCATTTTCCTATGGGTTTTCCTATGGTTTTCCTATGGTTTTCCTAGGATTTCATTGGTTTTCCCCTGTGGGATTCATGTTTTTCTTGTGGATATGGCATCTGCATGACGTGACGTGACGTTTTTGATACATCAAATGCCTTACCCGGCCTGGTAAACATACAAAAAACTATGGAAAATCGCCATTTTTAGTGGGTAAATCAACTATGTCGACTGGGCCATGGCTTCAATAGCTTTTCGTATGTTTAGCAGAGGGGATATTATAGATTTATCCATGATTTATCCATGGTTGTTGGCTATGTTCCATTGATTGACCACTATTAACCATTATAATAACCATTGGTATATCCCATGAATGCACAATTAATGGCTGAAATCTTTGATCCACAAAGGCCACGGCTGACCAGAAGGTGCGCATGCATGACTGCGAGGCCGCCCTCGGTTTAACCAAGGGACGTTACTGGGGAGATGTGCATCCAAGGCGTGGTATGTAGCCTCTGGTTATGACTAACAGGGCCAGCCATGGTTATTACGATGACCCTAATCGAAATAGATGGTTTACCGAACTGAAAAAAGCATGGGTGGATTTTCCATGGCGAACTGTGAATGTCATAACCAGATGGTATCGATAGATTCTAAAATATGTTTGCTGTTCTATTCATTTTAAAGGACCTGACCTATGTGAAGGACAACAAAAATCTAGTTTGAGGACCTAAAATGAAAATTGGGAAGTTTGAATGGTTGACACTGAGCAGGAATGCCACTTTTTTTTTATTTTGTTTAAAATGGCGAGTCGAAGTAGACCCCAATGCGGGAGGAGAAATCGTCAGAAAGCGCTTCTGGATTTCAAGGCGCCCTGTTGGTTCCGGGAAAGGAATCCGATGGAATTCATCTGTTCACATCGTATCACGAAGAGGTTTTCTGTTCTGAATTGAACTACCCGGCCTGGTAAACTAACATGTTGCGAACTGGAAAGATCCACCATGCTATTAATGGGAAAACTCACTATTTCAATGGCCATTTTCAATAGCTATGTTAAATTACCAGAGGGTACTACATTGCTACATTTTTAGGGTTTTTAGCTTCAAGGATAAGCCATTTTGGGGATACTGCAACACGTGCTGTGCTTTACTAAGGTATCGCTTTAGATTGCTCTGCGGCATTGGTACTCAACATTTTGTATCTGTCCCTTTGAATCGAACAAAGCAAGGATCTGTCCATTCATTGGGATGTTTTACCAGCAACAGCGGTTATCAAATAGGATACCCTCTGGTAATTTAGCATAGCTATTGAACATGGCCATAGAAATAGTTGATTTTTCCCCCCAAAAAATGCCATTTTCAATAGCTATGTTAGTCATTACCAGAGGGTATTCATGGGTCTCAACTGCTGTAGCTTCCAGTTTCAGAGGCTGTTGCGTTTGTGGCGCTCGCTGATGCACCCGCTTGGGGGTCAGCTGGGGTGATCTAAACTTTTTGGTATAACCGCTGTATAACAATGGTGTTACAATTAATTACAACTTCTAACATGCGGTTAGAACATCTGGTTTTTCCATAGTTGTTTGCATGAAAAAACACATTTATAAATGTGCTATAACTATGGAAAAAAACACATTTTCTAAGTGGAACGGCGCAAGCAATCCCCAATGATTCGGGCTACAGCCGCTGGTGTTTCTGCGCACGCCGACCCCGGGTTGACATGTTACTTCCTCATCTCCAGTTTTGTGGTTCCTTTATCAGTGTGTCTGAAAATAGCGTACCCCCCACTAGCCATTTTAATAGGACGAACATGGAAAGGATTCACTGGATTTCAGGCTATATACAGTTCTTTTTGTACCAAAGACTTGTTGATTTGGCGCGGCGAAGGCCTATTTGACCCATCACTTTGGGCAGACCTATTATGCTTGGCGAAGGGCATTGGATAGCGATGGCCCCTTGGGCGTGGTGTTTCACAGATCAGGTTAATCCACTTATAACTGGGGTTATATCCAAGATATGATAGATTTTTAGAGTGCAAACTTTTCATATCTTTTCATCATTCCAGTCATTCCAGTCATTCCAGCTTTGCAGTTGGGAACTAGGAAGCGTTGAAAAAAAATGCCATTGACAATGGACATGAACCCCACTGGAGTGTGGCCCACCAATGGAATGTGCACACACTCTGAAGCTTCAACATCCCCAACTTGTTTCGCCACACCCTTGGTGGTGCTAACGAAGCTGCTCAACGTGGCACTTCACCTTTTGTTTCTTCACACTTTAAGTGAGGGTGCCACATGATGGGGCCACATTTAGTGTGTGATGCGTCTCATCTATAAGCCAGCTTTTTATGATGTAAAATGCCCTTGTTCGTGATTTTCATGGGTACATTATGGTACATTCAACACCACCTGCTTCAGATGTCAGGATGTGTGACATACCGGACATACCGGACATACCGGACATACCCTCTGGTAATTTAACATAGCTATGGAAAGATCCACCAGAAAATCCACTATTTCTATGGTCATTTTCAATAGCTATGTTAGTCATTACCAGAGTGTACCGTTGGATCGTTTCAGGACCAGGTTTGCCACGTTCAGGTACCATGAACCTCCAGCGTGCAGAGCTCTTCAAGGTCTGTCGCTCCTTAGGATGGAAAGGTGACGTGCGTCTCCTGTGGCAAGCGCTGGATGCGGACTCGGCAGGCACCCCCGGGGTCGGGACATCGCCGGAAATGGAATGCTTTGGGAACGGAAACCAATGGGACCATGGAACAGCTTCAAATTGATGGGAAAATTAGAGGGTTATGATACGGTGGTAGGTTCAAATAGCGGCCCAGCTGGTTTTCCGATGGGTTGATTTGATCATCCGAATTTCACTGCCTTTTCAAAGACTTGAAAGCAGAGAATGAGTGGGATTTCAAGTTTGATGTTGGCAGAACTTCTGCATTTGGCACATGTTTGCTGCAAAGCCTATGCCCGTGACAGATCCTGTTTGGACAGAGGATCCGGTCTTGCAGGTTGTGGAACATGTCCATTTTCCGTCGGAGGATTATTTAGTCAGTTATGTTTTCTACATTATATATATATTTATATATAATATAATATATATATATATATACACGAAAAAAACCTCTTCATCAGAAGGGGCTCATCAATGTGCTCATCGGATGGGATGGAACTAAGCAAGGTGAACGTCTCGCTGCCGTTGCTCTGCAGCCAAAGATAGCTGCAACTGCGACGGCGTAAAAGCTTTGGTTTTCCAATAGCTTTTCGACTCTGCTCAAGTACACAACCCACTCCATGTTCCGTGAACTTCTGTCCATTGGCGAACTCAGCAATCAGTTTGCCACGTCAGCCACATCCACCATTGCTTTCAAATCCATGATTGTTTGAAATCACCGCTTGGTGCTTTCATGATGAACATTGATGAACAGTATGTCCATCCCACCTGCGAGAATCATCCCCATTGGCAAACAGGTAATATATATATATAGTATATATGGAGGTTTCCTAAGTCATGGGGGTACCCCGGGTACCATCATCCATTTTATTTTGGGATTTTCCATGAAAGAAATCATCCATTTTGGGGTACCCCCATGATCATGGAAAGTTTCCATAGATCGGACTTGCTGGGACCTCTTTTTTTTGTGTTTCCAGGAGTGCTGTGGGAAGCTAAGGAGAGATGGTGCATGTACATGCATTTACAGTACATATACATTATATATATATACACACTCACAGTATATGCATGCTGTGATTGATGTCAACCTGGAATGTTATGAAATATAAATGCTGCGTAGCTGTTTCGGGGGAAATTTGTGGAAGCATGAAGGAACCTGTTTTTGCAGGTACCTGTTCACTTCAAGAGCTGGACGCTCGCTGCGCGCGGCAGCTGGCACGCTTTCGACATTGGGCAGAGGTGCGTCGAAGCTTTGGGCTGGAACAAAGTGACCAAAAACCTAGTTTAGAAGTTATTTTAGGATTATTTTAGGGGGTTATACCTCATAATCTATTGGCAATTATCGTCATCCATCATGGAAATCCCTATCAATTCACCAGAATACAGGGGGATAACAGAGGCTTTTGAACACTGCTGAATTGGGAATGGCCCCCAGCCGGCGAATTCCTCATGCTTCAAGCCTTCAAGCCTTGTGGGACTTTGCGACAAATGTGTCCCCAGACATCTCACCCAAATCTCATACCATTTCTTTTTCGAAGCGTAAATCAACATCTGACCATGACAAGAGAAACTTACTGGTGCGTTTTACGTAGGGAATGGATGGGTTGCTGGGGGTTGCTGGGATTATTACTAGTGATGACATGGATCATTCCCGAAAATTCCCTACGTTAAGCACCAGCAAGGAAACACGTCCAGCTTCACACAGAAGAGCTGCCTGGTACCTGTCCGCAGGCCAAATATGGGCCCAGACCTGCACATCCAATGTGGAAGGCCAGCGGAACCGCAGGTCAAGCGCTTGGTCACTTTCTTGTGACGAGCTAATGTGAGTGGTGAAACCGGCAATCTTTATGCGTACACATAGAACAAGAAAACCTACATATATGCACATATGTATATATATACACACATTGTTACACATATGTACATACATATATATATATATATATATCTATCTATCTACTGTATATGTACATATATACATGCTGGTTAAGCCGGCGAGATCCTAGACTTTTCCCTTGCCGTTTTTTTTTTACCGCAGGCGCTGGACCGGCGTGGCAAGTTGCGGCTGAGCCACGAGGTCTTCCAACGTGAGCTGCAACGCTTGGGCATCAGCCTGTCAGAGTGTCTTGGTGGGATCCCCCTGGTTGGATCGTTAGTTTATTTTTGGATGATCATGAAGAATCACTATCTCCAATATATGATATATAGTTATATATGATGTATATGATGTATATGATGTATATGATGTATATGATGTATATGATGTATATGATGTATATGATGTATATGATGTATATGATGTATATGATGTATATGATGTATATGATGTATATG
>Ga0126342_10012477_pt1 | contig 15154 bp, 11 predicted proteins | sample Cyp1metagenome_FD_92528 | JGI IMG/M metagenome (GOLD analysis project Ga0126342, IMG submission 92528) | Coral microbial communities from Lord Howe Island, Old Settlement Bay, Australia - Cyphastrea 1 metagenome | ecosystem: Host-associated > Invertebrates > Cnidaria > Coral ...
GGGGGGGGGGGTGGAGAGACGGAGGACGGGACCATATATACATATATATTGCGAAACCTTTGGGGTTATGTATCCTTACCCCAATTTCTGGGGGAACCCTGTCCCAAGATACCGTGCCAACTGCTGTCCTTGGGCCATGCAGATATCGCGCACGGATGACTCGAATGAACCAAGATCACCCTCCAAGTCACCTGCCAAGATGTCACATGAGTGGAAATTGCAGTTGAAACATTCAAACTCGTCAAAAGCAAAAACTTAAACAAAGACTTTTCAAGTATTTTCTTTCGTGACCATCTTGGTTCCTTGGAGCTTGGCTTCCTGTTCTGAAAGCCATTTTACACGTTCTCTGCTATATCGGCCCTTTGCTTCAGGACTGACAATTCGTCAAGCAGGGCATATTTTCCAAGAGCCATGGCTTTTCGAAGAGTTCCTCCATCCATGGCTTTTGTCAAACAATCAGCCAACATTGCTTGACTACTAACCCATCTAAGCCGACAATGTTCAGCCAGCCTTTCTCTCACCAGCAAACACTCCAATGTAGTGCGGAATTCTTCACACACTGGAGGGGAGGTTTTCGTTGATATGTCAAAAACGGATTTGCAGCCCGTTGCAATGGTAGTCAGTGGAGCTCCTTGAAGAATCTCGGATGGATTTGTCCAATCTATGCTTGGTTCACACAACCAGGCCCACATGATTCGAAGCCAGCAAACTCGATCCAACGTGCTGCTCAAAGCCTCAGCACTCGATGTACTGCGAACTAGGATTTTTTCGACTAGACCAAGCTATCGGACAAATCACCGAGAGTTAGTTGATTGTTGGTCATGGTCCCATCCGTGGTAAAAAAAATATGGTTCCCTGTCGAGATGAACCCCCTTTCTTTGTTTCAAAAGAAGCATCAGGCAAAACACAAAAAGCGACACTTGCCTGGGGAATAGGAACGGTTAAAAGGGTTACTGGATGAGCTTTGGCCTCCAAAAGAACTCGATTGGCTTCCAATAAATCTTCAACGCATGCCCTTGGAATTGCCGATTGGAGAAGTCCAACTTTGGCACAGATATCTGGCCGGGCCTGGACTGCTGCATACTGCAGGGAACCGCAGATCTGTCTCAAACACTGCCGCTCTTGCTCGGTGACAGGAGCTTGAGGTTCCTTGTGTCGATGTTTCAAAATTTGGATGGGTTCGATTTGTATCGATTTGTTCTACATACCTTCTTTGGAACATCTCAGTACTGCCGTCTTCCATTTGACGGTAACGGATTCCACAGAAATCAAACTCCATGATATTGAAAGCACCAAAAGAATACTTCTCCCGGAGTCTCCCAATGACTTCCATATAGTAATCGTCCCCACCCCTATGCCATCATCGACATGCATGCCTATATGACACCTCGAGTGATAGGTTTGCCCTGAGAATCTGGCGTGACTGTGAGGAGAAAACACAGCTGTCGAGAGGGCCGCTCCGGCATAGGTGAGGTTTCCCTCAGTCTCCACCACGATCCTTTTTCGGTCTTCACTGCTAAGCTGCGATTGTCGAATCATCACATAGGCTCGAACCTCCTCCATTGAGACGCTCTTGGCCATCATGTCTTCGAAGGAGGCATCATGTCGAGCCAGATATGAATCATTTGTTTCATCCGATTTTTGGACCGTCTGGTAGAAGGCCCTTTCAAAAACGGAGAGTTTCTCCTGGCTTTGCCAGTTTTTCCCAGCTATCCCCCAAAGACTCCACCAGATACTTGACACCTGATTCACTCCTGAGCTTCTCCGTGTCAAGCCGGGATACTTTCTGAAAAGCCACTCCTTGAACCTAAAGTGCTGCTCGTGGCGCCAATTGCGCCAGGTGTTCCTGAGGCCATGTATCCCTCAAGAACTGGAGCTTTCTGGCATAGACCTGGATGTCTGTTGTCTGAGGGCCAAAGCTGGGAATTTGCTGCCAAGGCAGCTGGCTCGCTGGAAGAACTGAACCGGCTGCTTCCGCAGGTTGCGTGTCCGCCCCATCAGTTGCAGAGCTCAGGTGCGCATTCTACGGTGATCTGTGTTTTTGTCTGTTGATCTCCCGAAAATGGAATAATTACAAACACGTGCAACAAAATTGACAGGATGCCCCACCCTGAATTAAGCTTTACCAAAACGGTTATCCCCTGCGGCAGCCTAAGCTCCGCTACGAATGCGAAACCTTTGGGGTTATGTATCCTTACCCGAAGCCAAGAAACCATAGTTCAAATGTGGGGTTCCCAAGCCAGAGAAAGACTATGGCCCTGCTGTCTGGAAAGCTCGCAATGCTGACCGACGCTGTTGCCGCGACTGCGTCCTGAAGCTGCGGGGGTATTGGTCTGGCGCCGAATGTTCAGAGCGAAAACCACACGCAGAGTTTACTGCTTGGCAAGAAAGCCGTGATTACAGTCAAAATGGCACGCAACTTTGCAACACGTGCATCAGCTTAGCCTTGGTGTGTCACATTGCCCGTCGCGCGAACCAACGGCTCGTGCCAACTGCTGTCCCTTTTTGGTCTCAAGATGCCTCTCCCGCCCTCCTCCTTGTGCCATGCAGATATCGCGCACGGATGAATCGAATGATCCAAGATCGCCCTCCAAGTCACCTGCCAAGATGTCACATGAGTGGAAATTGCAGTTGAAACATGCAAAATATAACATTTATATATATATATATTTATGTTCACACATTTAAATATATAACGATTATATATGGAACTACGATCTTTATATACATATAACTACTACTTATACATATATCTGCTGATGATATATAACAACATTTTTAATGTATATATATATATTGTATATATATATATACATTACTTCAAATATCATAAACATGATATGTTTTTTATATAAATATATATATATGCGAGGGACAGTATATCATATATCCAATATCAACTCAGAACTTCCTTCTTGGTTGTACCCGATTTTCCTCCATCTCTATGTTTCTTTGACCCAGGACTCAGCGAATCGCAGGAGTCTTTGGCCTCGGTGATGGGTCGCGGTTGGGGTGAAAACTTCAGAAATCTGACATGGCAATGTAACATCCATCGGAACCTACAGAAAAGTCTGGGAAAACAATCCTGGAATTCAAAGTTCGTAGAATGAGAATTAACTCAACATGATGGGAAACAATCATGGTGTTTCCATTGCCATGTTCAGTTGCCAGTGAGAAAAAAAACGTGGTTGACCAGCAAGCTGATCTCCAGGAATCAGACAGAACATCGGCCTGTGATTTGTGCAAGGGATGTGACATATGTTCAAGCTTCTTGAATAGATAGATAATGTTTTCCCTTGGATGTCGAAGGTTTCTGTTAAAGTTATTTTAAGGTGAACGAGTTCTGGCTGTCAAAGTTTGTTCCCGTGGATGATTTTGAGCATCTTAACATGGCCTGAATATCCCTACACGTTGAAAAACTGACACAACATACCTTAGCAACAAAAGTGACAAACAACCTAAATTGCAATGCATGTACTGTACTCACGCAGCAGCCTCAGAAGCACACCACCTGCTGAAACTTGCCGCGTTGGCGGGCGGTTACGGCCAAGCAGGCAACAAAGGTAAATAAATACAGAGTGTAAAGTTTCACCTCTGATAACCACACGTGGCAATCAGCGATGTGTAATGATATGTACATATATATATTTTATATATATAACTTTAGATATTTATATATATATAGAGAGAGAGTTGTTTATTATTGCGTTATTGTTCTTTTTGTCAATATTACTGTACGCACAATTAATATCATGAAAAACAGCAACATTATCATCATCATCATCATTATTATTAGTAGATATTAGTAGTGTTATTATATGTGCTATGTTACTGTTTTTAACCATATTAAATCATGACCGCTATGATTGTTACCCCAGTAGCAAAAAAACATGTTTTTTTTGTTTTTTTTAATTCTCGTTTGGTTGTTATTGTTACTGTTGCTCCGTTGCCGGGAGATATGCCTTAGCCAACGATCCTTTCCACCAAGGTTTTTACGCCGATTTGGTGTGGAAACGACAGACGCTGATTCAGGCGCAACGCGCCACACATTGCCGTGGCGCAACAACGAGGAACATTTGGTGGTTTCCATAGTCCTGGCCGTACCGAAAATGGATGGTTTATAATGGATACTCCTACAAAAATGGATGTTTTGTGGGTAGCCATATTTTAGGAAACTTCCATTTTCTGAGACATGTCTGGCTATTATGGGTTTATACTGTTAATGCTAGGTTATGCGATAGTTTTAGCTTATAATCCATGCTATACACTGGCAATCCCATGAATGTTTTTTTGCTAATACGATCAGATGGAATCATACATGAATATATTTGTATTTTTACATATACATGGAGAATCCCTGGCTATCCAATTGGCGAGTAGTTAGCATAGTTTGCGATACTATCATGATCAACCCAATTAATACCACAATTGCGGGGTGTCACAACCAAGCATCAACAAACAGAGGGGCCTGTCTTGTCAGCTTCAATGTTACGGGCATAGGGTCTTGCCGTTTTATTGACGGCAGGCTAGCTGGTTTATTGGTGAATATTGCCACACATCATGGGGAACATTTTTTTTTGCAAACCAATATCAAGGGTTCTGAACGCTGGTCATATGTACTGTATATAGAGCTTTGAAATGGGATAAAGAGATGAAGAGATACATATAGAGATATGGAAACAGATATGTATTTATTTATCTATAGAGACATAGATAGGCAGACAGAAAAACGGATGTAAATATCTATATATATATTATATATATCTATATATATATACACATCCAGTGAAAATAATAAACAAGTAAGCTTCGGTGGTATCCCCAACAGCCGCAACGTTCTATTTTTACAAATCTTTCTGAAGCGTGCTGCGAAGCCAAGCGCTGGAAACACTTCAGCCGGGTCTGCACCAAAGCCTCCCAGACCTGCTCTGGAACCTTCTCCGGAACCCTGTTGAACATGACCTGGCTCTGCACCAAACCCTCCCAGACCTTCTCCGGAACCTTCTTCGGAACCCTGTTGCGTCTGACCTGGCTCTGCACCAAAGCCTCCCAGACCTTCACCGGAACCTTCTCAGGAACGCTGTTGAACTTGACCTCCTCTGCACCAAAGCCTTCTCCGGAACCTTCTCCGGAACCCTGTTGAGCTTGACCTGCCTCTGCACCAAAGCCTCCCCCCAGACCTTCAGACCTTCTCCGGAACCGTCTCTGGAACCCTGTTGAACCTGACCTGGCTCTGCACCAAAGCCTTCGAGACCTTCTCCGGAACCTTCGAAGGCTTCTCCGGAACCTCGTTGAATCTGACCCGGCGCCTGCAGAAGTGCACACCGGATCTATTCTGGGCTGAAAACCCCATTAGCTTATGCTGCTGGGGAAAAAAATATTTAGGTCAGTTCAAGATCTGATCAAACCAGATGGTGAGAACATATCGGCTTATAGATAGATAGTTACATTGGGGCACACCAAAAGTGCAGCTAAAATCAGTTTTATGTGCCCACTGCTGCAACATTTGCCGAACTGCCTGAATCTTATGTCAAATTTGATATCACTAAATCCAAGCCATCCTATTCTTTCCCACGTCCATTTAGTCCATCCAAGCCAGGGCTCAAGTCTTCAGCAGGGCGGGAGCTGTCAGCAGCCTGCCACCATGGATGTAAGCTGGTCCAGGTTTGATCTCTGCGATGTCTGAGTGGCTACGGCGAGACAAATGGGTTGGCTTCTACCAAGGCAAAGTGGGATGAAGTTCTGCAAGGACATCACCTCAATGATGAATTTTTCCCGCTGTAACAGCAACTGCACGCTTCAGCAAAACAGATGGAAACAAATCAGGATTTTGGTAAACAAAAATGAAAAGTCAGCAACTTCTACCAGATTATACCCATGCCATGTAGTTCTTTCGATCGCCTGCCCCAGGCTCTTACGCCCCGCATCTACCAGCGGATGCACGCGAAAACAGCGATGCCGCTGGGCAGCTGCCGTGGCGGAGCCACCAGCCCGCCTCGCAGCTACGGGACTTCCTGGCCACGGAAGACGTGAAGGGCCGAGCGTTGGAATTGGGATGCAGCACTGGTGACCTGGTGCAGTTGAAGCAACACATGGCACCGGGTGTTGCACTACCTTGTATAAAGGACACACCAACCATTTTTGATAGATTTAAAATGATTGAATAGAGAGAAAATGTGGGTATACAAAATTATAAAAGGGATTAAACCGGATAGAACATGATATAGCTGGGATATCATGGTTGATGGATGTTGGACGGATGGGTTCAAGACGATTCAAAAATATGGGTATGTAGAGGCAACAACTGCGACCACGCAGACCATCACATAATTACTGGATTTTGAAGGTCCACGATTATTTGGAAATACTTGAAGTTTGCGCATGCGTTTCAATCGTTGAAAAAGGCATGGCCCCAAACCCCAAACAAAAGGATGGTTTAATTTGTGGATCTGTTATGATCCGTTGGCATAAAACTGATCCATTCAAAAAAACCCTCAGGTGAGAATTTGGTGGCCTTGGCCAGACATGGTTTCGACTTCGTTTGCGGAGTGGACATTGTGAAGGAGGCTGTGGAGATCAGCACTGCAGCGATGCAGATGCAGCCTTCCACCAACTGGCAGGTCACGCAAAGCCATAGGATGGCCAAATAGGATGGCTGAGAAAGGTGGCAAAAAACGATAATCCAATGACCCAATGGACTGGTGACTTTCAAATATAAATAAATAAATAATTCAAGTAAATATATATATATATATATATAATCATATCTATATACTGGGAAACCAGCATCCTGGCACCAAGCGCAAGAAAACATGAATGAAAGATGCAACCTGTCGCAGCTCAACGCGCTCTTTGCAGAAGGCAAAACGCATATACCATGGTCCAAAATTGGGGTCAAATTTGGAAGCTGGGCTACCAATTTTAGTATTGTGGCCCCATTTTTGGGTCCAGAATCTGGCCCCTGTTTTGGGGCACAAAACACAGGCAGGAACTATTCAATACGGGCAGCAAGTGTGCTACTGCCGCCGCAAGCTGACAGCAGCACATATCCGTGATACCGTATACATATTTCATCATATTTCTACTTTAGTTAAAAAATACTCTAGTTTCGTTTTAAGCTATGCACAGCTGCTGATCTGCGACCAGGGCATGCTGGAGGAGTAAATTGATGTAGGGAACGCTGGAAGAAACATATTGGATCTACTCAAGCAAGGTTTCCGGGGCAATGCAAGTGTGCTGTTGAGCAAAGAGAAGAGCCGATTTGAATACGGATGCGAGTGTTTCAGTTGTAGATTGAATGTGCGACAGGCAAATCGGTGAATCTTGGGACCCAGGTATCTCTAAGGGTGGTCACTATTTTGATGTGTAAGTAAGGGCACTGATGTTCTCCACTCGCAGGTGATTTGCGCCGATATTCTGGAGTTACCCACTGAGGACATTGCCTTGCTTGATGGAGGCGAATCCTGAGTATAGGTCAGTTGGCCCAGAAAGATGGTTGTTGATTGGGAAAGCTGGCCCAACATCTATAGTGACTTCGCTGATGGCCTTTTTGGGGTGTTTAAACTTGGATTTCGATGGAATATGTAGGTTGCGAAAGATTGGGATTCATTACTGGTGGGCAGACTGATGGGTTGCTGTCTTCCAAGTCAAGTCCATATACGTCCTTTCTTTCCAGGTAGTTGGCAATTTGACTTCATTTTCGATTGCCAGTGCTTCCATTGCTTGTGCCTGGGACTGAGTTAAGGCTAAACGCTAAACCAACTCATCCAGAGTCGCCATGTATGTCTCCAGATCAGGTCCACCTGACGCAATGTGAAGTTTCGGGGCCTTTGAACTATGGCGAAGAAACCAACACAGCTAGGTTGTTTCTGTTGGTCGATCTGATAGTTGGTATATCCTTTTCCTATCATGCTTAGTGGTATATCCAGGAATCCTCTCTCTATACAGTCAGTTCGAGGCCAAAACATCACTGGAAAATGATGCGCCAGAACAGTTCTGCGAGCGCCAACACATTGGATCGGTCACCAGCCATAGCTATCATAGCTTGAGATTTTGATCCATGTTTGATCCATTTTGGGATCCATTTTGGATCCATACAGCAGCCATGACTAACCCCGGTGCCCAGGTATCAGATGGACCCGGAGGCCGCCGCCCAGGCGATTGCCCATCTGCTGGCACCGGGGGGAGAACTCTTGATGCTGACCGGAAACTCGGAGGAGCCGATCCGAGACTCGGATTAGTCAAGCCATCCCAGTGATAATACCCACTTACCCCCGGTGATCCCCTCTATAACTTACAACATCTTGTAACATCTTGTAACTATGGTTACTTGATGTGACTTTTATATTGGTTGATCCCCATATACTTGCATTTTATAGCTGGGCTAAGCCACGATAGCTGGGGACAGCCACGATCACCGGCGTTACCAGCCCAAAGAGGTCATCAACTGCAGCAAACTGAAGTTGTCCATATTATCATTTTGCCAGTTTTGGCCTAGTTCAATTTTCCTATATATATATATATTATATTATATATATATACATCTACATATGTATTATATATCTCTCTTTTAAGTACATGTTTCTATATCTGTCTACTGTGTTATTTCATGTTATTTCAATGTTACGCCCATTCCTGGTTCGTGGCCGCGGTCGCAGGAGCCTGCGAGCCGTGGCCCGGTGCAGCTGTCCAAAGATGAAGTGCTACATGCCTTCGATGCCACTGAGCTGCGGTGTCAGGACCGCCGGCGACATCACCGGACCAAAGCTGGTAATGCTGGTTCGTTTAGGGGAAACAAATGAGTGATATATTGGAATCGTGCATATTATGTACTATATGGATATGTACTTTGAACTTTGGAAAAAAACATGGGGTTCATATAGATATCATATGGCATTATATCGCACTATGTGATGGAACTGTTTACTTTTTCCGCATTTTTTCGGGAGTTACTATATCTGACCCAAGTTCAACACAACACCATGAGGAATATGTTTATTACCAACGACCAAACATTGGATGTTTACCGGGTAAACCTGCATGTTGGGTAGTGGAATATGATTTTTGTCCATGAACAGCACAACATGATGATTGGTCAAAATTTGACAATATATTAAGAATTGGAAATATACTTGGATTGTCTGGGGATCTATACTCAAACGGTGATGTGTTCATGGGAATATGACCTATACCAAAATATGTTCTTTACGGTTTTTTTTGGACAAAAACAAACGATGAAGAATTGGAACAATTTACGTGGAAAAGGACCCTGTAGGGCTTTAACATATACCTAGCGATGTAGGGTTTTGATTAGCTGAACCGGAATGTAAACGCAAACAAACGGTATATAGATTATCCACGGATCTCGGGACGTGGTTACGGGGATTTCACAACCTAACATGGCGATCCACCTAGCACAGGGATGGACCAAGGGAACTTTTTCATGTACGCGCTTTGAAGTCGCCTGAAGGATCTGAAAGTGATATCTTCCAATTTATTTGTGTGATGCGCACATAGCTTCACAAAAATCACAGTCACTTAGATTCAGATATTCAACATCCAGGTTGTTGACCGCTTCCCCTGTCCAAGCATCTTCCCTTCAGGACTTGCGCTCGGCACACTTTGATTGGACAGAGACGTACCGACGACAAGATTTCAGTGACCCGCCTCTGGCGTGGTGTTCACGGTGGATCAAACCCACCTGACTGACCTGGCTCCCGTGGTTTCTCTCCACTTCGGCGAGGAACTCGTGAATCGGATCATCACCTCGAATCCAGAGCTTACAATGTGTGAGGGCTTTGAAAAGGTGAACTAGATGTTGTCATACCATACACAGCGCCTATATCATTCACCAGATTTTATCGAAACTATTTGCTGCCGAAGCCTACTGGGAAGCCAATGTCCCATTTCATGTCAGACTGTTTGTTTCCTGCGCGCACGCAGAAATAAAACAAGTTCCATCCCATCTCCCTACACTTTGGTTAAATCCACTGGGTTATAGTCATGTTCCCTATAGCCATGTGGAGGTACCCCCCAGTTTTCAGACACGCCCATCTTTTGAACAGCCCCCCTTTGTTTGTCCCTGTTTTGACCTTGGATCTAACCATTCTTTTCGGCCCATACAGGCGATGAAAGGATTGATAATAACGCGGCCTGGCTCTTGGAGAAAGGTCTTGTCGCACCGCCACGAATTTTCCTGGATTGAAGTCTGCATATGGTTGCGATTCCAGTCACATCAACAATGAAAAGGTAGGAAAGTCTTTCCAGGATGTGATAGATTTACTCTCCTGTATATTCTCCAGCTTTCCAGCTTTTCTATCTGTTGGGGGGTCGCTGTACAAATTGTTTTTTTTCAATCTGATTGAATCAAAGCACTTTACGAGTAGTACCCTTGCCGGTTCCCCCTCGCTTCCTGCGTCAGTTGAAAACTGGCTACTTGGCAAACATTTAGCACTTTATCTTTTAAGATGTGGGATAGTTTTATCCAAAGATGGGGGATACCATTGAATTCCATTGAATTTGACTAGGTACACATATGATATTACATGTTATTCTTATACAAAGGATTTGAGGATTGCCACACCCCGGTCACCTTGGCTGGTCGCTGCCAGGTCCTTGTTGGAAAAAGCAGGCCACTACACCAACCTTTGTGATGCACACTGGGATGATGTCATCGCCCCAGACGGAAGTTGCAAGATGTTGTTGTAACGTGCTGTGGGTCCAGTTCAATATGTGCGTAAAACCATAAAATATTGATGACTTGATTCGATATGACGTGAAATTGCTTGAGATGATGTGACGTGTTGTGGAATGATTGATTGCAACATTGGGCCAACCAAGCGTGGCTGATGTAAAGTTGTTTGATGATCATGTAAGTATTAATTTCCAACAGTGACCTGTGGATTATGGATGACTATGGTGAGTTTGAGTCTCATCAGAGTCACGCCAACATGTTGGAGAGGGCCGAACTTCATGGCCCAACGGCCAGCAGCTATTGACATTTATACAAACGGCTCTTCGGCTGGCACTTTGATGAAATCATAGCATTTGCATTGAAAATTACCATGCTTGATAGGTAAACCGCATTAAACCGCAGATCATCAATGTAAATGGATCTAAATGGGCCATCTATAGCATAGCAAACTCTTCGCTTATCGGAGATGTTATATGGCTCATTTTATCTGCATTGTATCACCGGTAAATCCCATTGAACAATTATATATTTGTGCGGTTCAATCGTCATCAGGAGAGTAACACCCTTCCAGACTAAATCACAACAAGATTCGCCAAACTTCTGTTGCACTTTTGGAACCTCAAACTATCCTTCTCCATCCCGTCCGGATGATTCCATTACAGTATCAGCTGGTGAATGGAAGTTGGGAGCTATGGTTGCATCATTTGTATTTGTATCCACATTCCCTAGTGGGGAGTGTGGAGCCAGTTGGAGCTACAAGTGAGTTTAGCTAGCACCTGATAGTACATATATTGAAATGGATTGTCTTTTGAACTTGTTATCTTTTTTCGGTGTGATTAATTATAATGTTGTTGGTGGTGCTGGTGGTGGTGGTGGTGGTTGTTGTTGTTGTTGTTACTCTTGTAGAATCTTTATCATCATTATTACGATAGCAATTAATATTGTCACTACTATTAATTCCGCGCATGATATCGGATGACTATATATATATATACATATTATTCATTACTCTTAGTTATCCCATTCTTCGCTATTACTACTATTGGTACTATGATTAGTACGATTATCACTGATCACCGTTTCAATTCATATAAATATATATATATATATCCAATGTCTGTTGGCTTTTATTACAGTACTATTGGGATTAAGTACTGTAATAGCTATTACCATAGTGGTTTTCACTACTGTTACTATTTTTATTTCCTATGATTACTTTGACTATTACTATTATATCTATCATATCTTTTTTTATCTATTATTACTATAATATGATTATTTTGATGATTTGGGGCATTCAGAACTCTGTGGATGGTGACCTTAGCCATCAGCGACCACGATTCTCAACGGGTGCCTTCAGGTCTATCTCACGGCAGCTTTTGTTTCCCAGGAGAGACGGCTTGGTGTAGTTTTTCCTCGAGTAGAATATGGGAATCTTCATCTACTTCAGGATGGCTATATTTACGTATATGCATATATATATAATATTTATATATATATATGTACATATTATATATATATATATATGTACATATATATATATATGTATGTGTATATATATATATATACACAAACATGCAGTATGCATGTTATATATATTTTTATATTATGCGTTATTTTTGACACAAGGAATCCTGCTGGATGTCATGACCATCTACATGACGGGTAAATCATGGAATTGCCTTAAACCAGCACGGTCAGCCCCACATGAGAGGGATGGTTGGCTGACCAGATCGCCACACTCTCTTTTAAGGGTTTCGCCACCATGGGCATTGTTTTAAACGAAACCTGCCAGCAATGCATGAAATGCATGGAAATGCGGTGTTTTGTAATTTACTTCACCTTCACTGACCCAAGAATAGTGGTTGTGCCCCAAGTTTTATTTAGTGGCCCTGATAAAGCAAATTCAATATCCAGTCATTGACCATTGACTTTGTCCACCCAATCCGTTTGCTTTCTCACGCGACTGTGGCGGCAGGAGTTGAAATGGCGAAAGGCCACGGCTATCCTGGAGGCATCGAGATGGATCGATAGAAAAATAGACAGAAGAAATCGATCAAATAGATTGGATAGGTTTGATCGATTTGATAAAATAATTGAATTAGATAATTAGATTAGATATGTCGACTGGATCGATCAGTGGATGTATTTGACGATTGGATAGATTAGATAGATTCGTGATAAATTAGATAGATGAGATGGCTGAAATAGCTACTACTGTAGAAAAATAGGGACGATAGATAGATGAGATGTGATCATATAGGTGGATGGTAGATAATGTAGATAGCTAAGATAAGATAGATAAGATTTTATCAGAAGGAATGAAATGTTAGATATGAATTTAGGATTAATTAATAATCATTATATATATATATACAATGTAGATATGGTAGGCAAAACAGTTAGGTTGATAGGTAGATAGCTTCGTGAATGAGACAGGTTAGGAAAATATGCAATAGGGTAAGATAGGATAGGATAAGATAGGGTAGGATAGGATAGAAAGGTTGATTGATTGATCAATATATGGACAATATAGGATAGGATAGGTTAGGACAGATTAGATAGATTAGATTACACAGCTAAGATATCTCAGATGTATTAGATGTATTAGATAGATTAGATAGATTAGATAGCTTAGATAGATTAGATGGATTGGATATATTGGATAGACTAATTAGATAGATAGATAGATAGATAGGTAGATAGATAGATAGATTGATTGATAGATAGACAGACAGACAGACAGACAAATAGATAGATAGACAGACAGACAGAGATACAGATTGATAGATAGATAGATAGATAGATTTGATTGGAATAAAGTGGCTCTAACATTAATTTTGTGTTCATACATATATGAGACTAGATTAGATCAGATTCAGTAGATTAGATTAGATAAGATATATAGATCGATGGATGAATAAATGCCGTAGATCGATTGGTCAAAGTCCATTAACACAATTCTGACATGTTAGGGGTTGACATGTCCATCCTACTATAACGCTTCTCCACAAACAAAATGTGGCACCTGAATCAGCGGTTTGTCATTACAGCCAGGCACATAGAGGGCATCCTGCATGATAGAGATCAGCCCACCAAAAGACCAACCAAGGCTGATTTTGTTTGCTCGTTTTTATATATTCTTCATTAATACAGGTGAGTCTAGGCAAAACTGTCTCAACGAATTTTCTTCGAAATTCGGAAGTTTTCAAGTCCCCCCATTTGACTGCCTATTATCCAAATGGGAGATTTTTGCACATGGACACATGATTTCCCATTTCTTGGACATGTATTTTTCTTTTGCACACCCAGTGGTTTGATGAAACATGATGACAGCATCATGTTTGTCCAATCACAAAGCATTCAATGCACTTATTCCTGGCTAATTTGCAGCCTTTACTTCACAGTAACCAGTGGCCATGGCCGCGGTTGTAGGTGATGGCCCAGAGACGCAGCCATCAGGCGTGCCAATTCCATGATGGAATGTGTGGAGTTTTGTAACAATACACAGGGCAATTGTAATGTGTTTTTGTGACCAGTAGAAAATCGTTCCTCGTTTCACATTGCTACGCCATACATTTTGCATGGCAAAAGCAACAATAGATAGTTTTTATTGGTAAAGATCACAATTCATACGGGGACCACAAGCAAAAGATGGTTACACTAGATAGAATCAAGCAGATGTTTGATCACTGGGCCCGCTCAAACATCAGTTAGGGGCATCGTTTTGGTTTCTGGAGATAAAAAAAAGTGACAATCTGATTGGTTTTTTTTTGTTCCTTGCCAGGTGAGGGTCTCTAGATCTTAACAAAGGTTCAACTCCTTTTCCCTTTTCCTCCTCCTCCTCTCCTCTTCTCCTCGATTATCCTCCGTGTCTCCTCCTTCTGCAAGCTCGTCATGACTGTGGGCACCAGTGGACTCGGAGATCACAGCAAATGCCAGAAGCTCCTCGCGAGCTCCAGCTGACTCTGAGCGCGCATGGAGCCGAGCCCTATTTGTGAGTGCATTATATAGCTTCAGCCACATTTTTCATGTTGCCTCCAGGTGATGAACGACTGTGCATTGGCATCGCTGATGTATGGGCTCAGGGACCCCTTTAGCCAAGTTTCTACTTGGAATTCCAAGGCTTACGTGTTTTAGCATGCGCCATAGGCCCTTTTGGATGGTTCCCCTCTAGGCAAATTGTTTCGCATCTTCACCTTGTTCTTCGACAGGACCATCAACGACTTTCATTTGGTTTTCGCATCGCTTCGGTGCGATTGGCAGCAGTGGTTTGGTGCCTCAGCTACTGCAATCACCAGAGATTCTCGGTTCAAATGTGGTATATAGGTTTTAGTCACTATATGTATGTAGATATGTTCTATATATATATAATATTAATTATTATATATAATTATAATCATATATATACATATATATATATACATATGTATATATATATATATATCAGCCTAGCAACCC
>Ga0126342_10012478_pt1 | contig 15154 bp, 13 predicted proteins | sample Cyp1metagenome_FD_92528 | JGI IMG/M metagenome (GOLD analysis project Ga0126342, IMG submission 92528) | Coral microbial communities from Lord Howe Island, Old Settlement Bay, Australia - Cyphastrea 1 metagenome | ecosystem: Host-associated > Invertebrates > Cnidaria > Coral ...
CTGCTTCTAAGAAGCAAAACCCTTCTAAGAAGCCCATGCAGCTTCTAAGTGCTTCCGCGAAGCAAAAAACGCATCCATCCCGCGTTCCCACCAGAACTGCGTCCCCTTAGATTGGGCCCTCATTATTAACTTATCAAGCGGAGTGATTTGATCCTCCAAGTGCAAGGGAGTGTTGCTGTATCAATGGTTTTTGTTTAAATGTTGTGTATCTATGTATGTGTTTAATTTATATTGCTGGAGTATGCGTACATGTATAATGGCAAATCGCAGCGTTTACATTTATGACATGTAGGTAGGCATTTTTGCACACAACATCCGGAGGCCCTAATTCAGATGGTAAGGCCTATGTCAGCATCAGTTTTGATACTCTCTCCACCAAAAAATTGATCCTTCAGCTCCCCAAAATCCGAAGTGTTTGCCTTCGGCCTTCCTTTTCCCCCAAAAAAGTGTTAATCATTTCTTTGGACAAATCTACAATAGACAATAATATATTATTCCATTGCCTTTCTTTTGTGTTGTTCCTCGCAATCCTGCGATTCCAGGGTTTCTACAGAGGAAAATCAGCCCATTCCTATCCTATCGCAGGGGTCAAGATGAAGAATTCCAGAGCGCAGCTGCAATGTATCGACTGCCCCGCTGGGAAGTTCTCTCTTGGTGGAGGCCGATGGTTAGCTGGTTAGCGGCTTTTATGCTCGTATGGAGGTTCCCTAAAATGGGGATACCCCTAAAACATCCATTTTGATAGGATGTTCCATGATAAACCATCCGGCTATTGAGGACACCATTTTAGGAAACTTCCATATCCCTATCAATATCCCCTAAGATCCCGAAAAATGGACCCGAAAACAGCACCATGGATCTGCGAGCTGAGATCCTCATGAATGTACGGTGGTAGAGAGTACAGTATGCAGTACAGAAATGTACAATATATAGACGTATATATACATAATCATACACATACACACATATTGTACGCACATTAGCATTTATGCACAGACATTGTGTGTAGTATATATATATACACAAATTCTATGCATATCTCAGTATATCCATGTACGTATAGCGATGTTTTCAGATTGAATTAGTAACCCCAAGAACGATAGAAAGGTATTTTGTCACTATTTTGGTATGAGTTCACTTCTCTATCTTTTTGGGATTGTTATATCCGAACTATATTTGTGTGTAATGTATATTTCTACAATGTGTATTTCTGTTGTGTATAATCTGTACTAGTATTTCTATTAGTGTGTATTTATTTGGTGTATATTTTGGTATGAATTCTATTCTTGTGGGGTGGTGATTTTCATGAATAGAACTGCAGATATAGATAAATATGTCTATATGTTTAGTATGAGTTCATTTGCTTTCCCTATTAATTCTAAAATATATTGTTGTTATTATTCACAACATTAACTAAATATAAACATATATTGATACACTTTTCCGGACTACCTATTATACTATACAATTATTCAATAGTACAATAGTTCTATCATTACGGCTATTCTATGAATTAACATGAATTAACAATACACTAATTGACAATTCACTGATATCCTATTGACAATTTTGTGATAGTTAATCATCAGTTCATAGTTTGTTCTTAATTATCAGTGAACAAATTACGCCATTCTTCTTAGCAAAAAGCATTTGCTAATTACTTTTTATACTTATGTATCTTATAATCTTATAACTTATACCAGGATTATTATCTAAAGTTATTTGCTAATGACTTTTTTATACACTAATATTGGTTCAACATATGCCGTACGAAGAAAAAACGACTTGTTGTTGAGGTTTGCTGATTTCTGGTGTGGCCGGCGACTGGCACAAGAGCTGGCCGGAAGCATGGCCGAAAGGGTGGGTCCTTCATGGTCCTTCTGGCGCTGCCCTGGGAGCCACGGATGGTTCGTTAAACATCGATAAAAATGTGATATGAAAAGTTTCAGAAATCAGGATTTAAGATGATTTAAGCTGATTTGAACAGTTTGAGAATTGGTTTGATAGTGAAGAAAATTGGAGTTCGCACCATTGAATCCGGACAAGGGATGGTTAGTTGGTGGTCAAGATGGTGCCAGACCAACGGCTCTCTTGAAGATCATGAACAAATCCGATATGGGCAGCTATCAACTAACTATTTCACATTGGAATATTAATACCATTTATATCCAGCAAAAAACCAGTAAAGGTAGTTGGAGATCTATTGGTTCCGGAAAGCCGTATCAAAGAACCAGTACAAGGGGAGCACTGTTTCGTAGGGAGCCAGCGACTTTGAATGTGACGGAAAGCATGGGGTAGCGCTCTCCAAACAATCTGAATATATGCGGTAAACCCAATGTCATAAACCTCCCATTTGAGGATCCGTTACACCACCCACTTATGACAAATCATTGGGGATGCTTCATGATGAATTAATGGGTCTACCACATTCTCAACTCTCAACCAACAGAAATGAGGATTTGATCTTGTTGAAATTGCAAGAATTAGTAATATGGTCCAGAAGTGCTGGGTAAATTGTTGCCCATTGTCTAATCACAAGCACAGGTGAGAATGAAAATTGCCAAGACAACCATGAAATCGCTGATGGAACCACTGATAGGATCCTGGAAATCATTAAACGGATAACGGATGATGTGTAATATGTCGTAAAGGGGTCATGACCCTAGATTATTTGCGTTATGTCTAGTCTAGAGGTTTTTATAGCCGAATCTTCGTACATCCCCATGTTTGCTGGTCATCTCCCCTTTCGTGTTGGTGATATCCCCTTGGACCCAAACCGCAGCGATTGTCTTGATCAAAGTGAGGTTGGCCTGCGCAGTAGCTGCTCTTATCAACTTCCAGACGGCAGCATGCAGCATGGGAAAGGCTGGGCAGTATACATATATAACACATACAGTAACACACACGGGTATATATATATATATATCTATAATTATATATATATATATCTATAATTATATATATATAATTATATATATATATCTATCATTATATATATATATATATATCTTTAATTATATATATATATCTATAATTATATATATATATGTCTAATTATATATATATATATATAATTATATATATATATGTATATATATATATAAAGGAGACCGTGACCGCTGGTTGGCTGGTTGGTGGTTGCAGCTTCAATTCAAGGCTTTCACATAGCGTTGGTATTTTTGGAAGAATCAACCCGATTGATTTGGGCTTGTCTCCACATGGAATTTAGGGATTCAAATTTGGAGATGACCCCATTCTGCAAAATGATACATGCCCACATCCTTACCATTGTTTAGCATCGCCCAAAGTATTGCCTTTCTAGAACGTCTCAGAATTCATGACACCCCCCTCTGTCTTGTTGGTCATAATGCCTCACATTCTTGCTGCTTCAGGATCCAAAAATGGAGGTTGTCTCAAAATTGGGGAGCCCAAATATCGCTTGACGCCAGGTAGCACTACCGGCCTCAGTGGCACATGCGAAATGCAAATCTTGGCACCCGAGGCAGTCGCCGGAAAGTGCGCTGGGAGCCAGTTGATTTTGGGAAGTGGGGATAAGTCAGAAGTGTGTGGATCATCTAAATGTGGGTGTATCCAATTTGAAGCCATACCATTTTCTTATTTTCTTTCAAGTGGTCGTGAAAAGGGGTAAAAGCTGGCTACTAAATGAGCTGCGATCCAGGGCCTTGCAGCTCTCAGGTGGGCTCGTACGTACCGTTTGAAGTTTCAGGCCCTTCGCCTGAAAACAGGGTAATGTGGGTAAAACAATGCCATAAACCACCCATGACTGGGAATGGTAACCATACCACCTGTAAAAATGGTGATGAAATGTGATGAATGGGGGATGGTGCAAGTGCAAAATGGCATTGGGAATTACCCAAATCCCATGATGGAAATTGTCTGATTCATTGAACAAAGATGATTGTCTCAAAATTTGGATCCCAGAAAGCCCATCCATTGTTTGCTATTTAAGTTGGGTAGTAGCCCCCAGTCTGACACACACCCACAAAAGCTCCAGTTGTTTGTGGATTTCATGATACTTCATGCTGACAAGATCCCAGCCAGCAGGTTTAATCCTCCTGAATCTGTTCCAGGATGAATCACCATTTCCATCCATGTTCCATTTATTGCGGATGAAGAAACATCGGACAAAATTGGATGATCCCATTGTTGGTGGTGATTATTTTCCTCGTATTCTTGCTGATCTTTTTGTTGTAGCCAGTATTTCTATGCAGGGTGGCGCCCCAGTTCGTTAGCTAAGTTGGTTTATAAGTCCAATAACTATGGTTTATAGATGATATGTCTATAGTTCATGGGATTATAACCTATTTATAATTGGGACCACCACGCTGTGTATTTCTTGCATTTGTTCGACGAAACTTGTGGATCTTGTATTTCCCCGTTCAAGGTGGTGCCCCCAGTTGAGAGTTGGTAAACTCATCTAACTATAGATATACCCTCTGCTTATGGCTAACATAGCCATGGTATAGATGGCCCATAGAAATAGATAGCTTACCTATTAATAGCATGGTGGATCTTTCCATGGCTATGTGAGTCATAACCAGATGGTAATAAATAAAAATAAATATATCCCCATTAGATATACGTATATATACATATATATATAATATTTATATTTACATATGTATATATATATATTTGATATACTATATATATATATTTGATATACTATAGATACATCTACCATAAACCCAATCATTAACTCACTGAACTCATCCAACTGAGCAATTCTGACCTGCGACACCTCGGAGCGAATTTCTCGTTCTTCACAAAGAAACTTGGATAGTGTTGGTCATACAATGTCATACATCAAAAATCCCCACTATATCCTGATTTTTCCAGTTAAATATATACATTTTTTTTGATGGTATATAATTAAATCATTCCATTTCCAGTGGTTGGTTACACACATCATATACCAATAAGAACCCCAGTTATATCCCCTTATACCCTATTGTATCCGACAAAAAATCTCAATAGCAATCCCAATTAAATCCACTAAATTTCAGTGAATCCAACATCTTCCCAGGTAGATTACAATGAAATCCCATTATATCCCCGGAAAATCCACTATAGCCCAATCAAATCCCAACAACAATTCCAAATTTAGATCTCCTGGTATCCCCATCATATGGTCACAATTCACCATTATTTATTACCATCTGGTTATGACTCACAGTTCGCCATGGGAAGATCCACCATGCTATTAATAGGTAAACCATCTATTTCTATGGGCCATCTATACCATGGCTATGTTAGTCATAACCAGAGGGTATATTAATAGTAATGGTGGTTGTACAGGGTGGTATCCCAATAGCTGGTTGGTTTATTTCATGGAAAATCACCTCTATAAATGGATGATTTAGGGATACCCCCATTTCAGGATATTCACATTATTGTATATCTATAGTTAAATAACCAGAGGGTATATTATAAATAGGTTATAATCCCATTAACTATAGACATATCACCTATAAACCATAGTTATTGGACTTATAAACCAACTTAGCTAACGAACTGGGGCGCCACCCTGCATAGAAATCCTGGCTACAACAAAAAGATCAGCAAGAATACGAGGAAAAAAATCACTATCAACAATGGGATCATCCAAAAAAATCACCTATAAACCATAGTTATTCTCCCTTCTAAGAGGTATATCCCATTAAATCCCATTAAACCACCATAAAAAGTCTTTAAACCACCATTTTCCTATGGTTTTCCTATGGTAAATTCTAAGAATCCTCATTTTTCCAGCCGAAGGTACCTGATCCGCGCCCTCCTTCCCGCCCGCCCCGCGCGGGCTGGGCGTCTGCAAGCGCCCGTGGCGCGGTTGCTGCTGGCGCCGGGGGATCGACGCCTCTGCGGCTTGGGCCGGGCGATGTGGTTCCCAAAACATGTTGGGATTTAATGGGAATATATGGGAATATATGGGATAATATGGGAATATATAGGATACAAGAAATGATGGATTGTACACCCAGCTCGCGGGCGATGGCTTGTTTTCAATGGGATTTTATGATTCACTGTTATCAACAGTTAGATGATATGTTGGATTGTTTTCCATAAGGGTCTAGCTGATATTGGGGTACGGTATACCCCCAAATATAGCCATTGAATGGAACATTATGATTACCCACCAAATATTGGTGTACCCTATTTTCAGGCAAATCGATTCAACATGGATTTTTTGATTGATGGGTAGATGGGACATTAACGGGGATATCATGGAATGTGCAACCAACTGTATATAGTGAAACTTGGACTATATACCATGATATACCCATATTGGTGGACGGTCATCAAGCCATGAGCCGATAGGGATTTAGATTAGCCGCTAAGCCGATTATGTTTGGATGCCCATTGTGGATGGATGAACCATAAAGCATACACCATGTTTGACCCTGGCACACATATGCATGCACATATATAATTAATTATATGATCATATATAATCATATATAATCAGATATAATCAGGTATAATCATATTTTATCAGATATAATCAGATATAATCACATATAATCACATATAATCACATATAACCACATATAATCGCGTATAGTCACATATAATCACATATAATCACATATAATAACATATAGTCATATATAATCATATATAATCAGGTATAATCAGATATAATCACATATAATCAGATATAATCAGAGATAATCAGAGATAATCAGATATAATCATATATAATCATATATAAAATCATTTATAATCATATATAATCAGATATAATCAGATATAATCATATATAATCAGGTATAATCAGATATAATCACATATAATCAGATATAATCATTTATAATCAGATATAATCATATATAATCATATATAAAATCATTTATAATCATATATAATCAGATATAATCATATATAATCATATATAATCATATACAAAATCATTTATAATCAGATATAATCATTTATAATCAGATATAATCATATATAATCATATATAATCATTTATAATCATATAAAACCCCTTTATATATATATGTAAATGCATAAAGTTACGGGTCGCTATCCCCAAATGGCCAAACTTGAGGTCAGTGAATTGTTTTGATTTATCTAGATATATGGGCTTATATAATCGTTGAATCGTTGCAAGGATGGGGGCTAAACCAGCCGTAAATGGTGAACTGAACCAAAAACCAGAGGAAAGAACAACAATGAACAATGGTGTGTGTATATGATTATATATATGTATATTATACATTTGGATCTGTTTTTACAATGCGAACTTTCGTGTATTTTTCACAAATTTGGGAAACATGGGAATTAATTGCAATATTTGGCGAATGAAGAAAATTAGGTTTTGGACTAGGGGATTGGGGGTTTCTGAATTTTGAGACAACCCTCTTTTTGCCATCAACCACCTGCGAGTCCTCAGCAGCAAAAAATGTGGATTTATGGCCGCCAAAGACTATCAAGCGTAGTATGCAATGTGTGCACGCAGTAAAAGACGAGCAGCAATGGGAATGTCAACCAGTCTTTAAAAAAACACTGGATATTGACAGAAAAAGGGCGTGACGAACAGCAGAATTTGAGAAGACAAACTATTGATTTTGGGAAAATTAGTCAAACTATTCTAGATTTTATACCACAATAAGTCAGGATACTTGGCCACGAAGAATGGAGGATAGAAGCAGCAACAATTTAGCGATTTTTAGCCAACTTGACGAGCCCCGGCTTGGGTCCATTGACTTGTTGGCATAGCTGTACATTTGGTGGCATTGATCAAACCAAATGCAACAACGATGGAGATGCAACAAAATCTGGAGAAAATCATAGCAACCTTGACCGACTTTTTTTCATGTTTTTTTCACATCGACCCAATTATATAGATGTCCATTGTATCCTGTTCTATCCTTATTTAATATCCCATGATGGTTAGAAATTGTCTCAGATTTCTTTCCACCACTAAGATTGTAGTTTTGGGGTGTCCCCCATTGTCAGACCGCCAACAAAAAGGTACCCGCCCCAAGCGATCGGAGCTCTCTGCTTTTGGGCACCCGCGGCTCTTGCAGTCGAAAACACGGCAGCGGCCGATGAATGGTCGCGGGCCCGGTGGTCCACATGCGCAGGCGATGGCCGGCACAGGGGCCCCTAAATCGACTGCCTTGTTATGCTTAGTCATCATGTTCCATTCTTGGGGGTCTCCATTTTCAGACACACCTCTATATATACGTATATATAGTATATATAAATTGATTATATAGTCATGGATTTCAACAAAAAAATCAACCCTTTGTGGGACATCTGTCAGGCAGCGCCGCTCTTCCGGCACTTTTGGCTGTTGGCGGTGATGGGCGGTTGCCCCATCAGCACCAAAGCCAGCGCGGCGGCAGCCATTGGCGCAGAAGGTGGTATGGGTCAAGTCCTTCGGGTACCACTATGGCCAGAAAATTGACATGATGGAGACATCATATACATATCATATGTATATATATATGTGTGTATATGTATGTGTGTATATATATATATATATACATACTTGTATTTGCATGATTCTGAAAAAATCCCAGATGAGAGCCTATTGGCCCAGCTACAAGTCTGATGAGATGCTGATTAGTAATTAGTGTGTCCAACAACTGGGTAGCACCCCAAGATCCAATCGGATTGGTTGCTTGGAGATCCCGGAAATGGTTCCTGGGGGAAGATCAAAATCTGCCATTTGTCACACCTGAAAATCTGCAGGACCTGATTTTTCAGTGGTTAAAAACATTTAAACATCCATGGATTCCTGATTTTGAATGCTAACAATCCATCTTAAAAAAGACAACAGCTCCATAGGACCTCGCCAGGTGTTTTGCTCGCAGCTCCAGCTGCTGTGGCCTTTGGTGCGGGCGACATGTACCGGCCGCCGATGCTTGCAGGAGAAGTTGGAGCCATGTTTTGGTACAAATAAGCCATGAAACATAGCATTTTAATGGGGGATGTACCCACCAAATGTGGGTTTTAAGCCGCAAGAAATGTACATGATGGTTGGTTGGCCATGAACTAGTGGGCTGTTGACCGGCTTGGTTTATTGGGAATGTTGAAACATGTTGAAACTATTTGAACCTGTTTGAAACTGTTGGAACCCATAACTGGAATTCCTATTCACGAACCAGCTCAATGGGATGGGAACTAGGTGCATTTTTCATGGCTCGAATGGGTTCAACATGGTACTCGCACCTGGCGATGGGAAATCCCCTGCATCTGATAAATTTCCCATTGAACAGGGGTGCTCCAATCTATGAAAGCCACGAAGGGGGGAAACTGTGTTATCTTGCCTCGTTATCCAACCATATTCCCGTATATTTAAGGGGTGTTCGGTGTTGAGAGCAACCCTGTTGCGGGGTTTTGTCTTCTTCAAGCCACTGGCGGGAATAGCTCTTAACTCAGTATTGTAAATCGCTGACAGTTGATTTGTGGAATATGATCCAAATTTATCCAAATTTATGGTTTGATGACATAGGATTAAAGTTTTACTGTTTCAGACCATTTGGGAAGTCCCTCTAAGGGGGACACCCTGAGTTCTGTGAAACCGGGAAGCCAATCTTTGCACTCTAGTACTGGCAGGTGTTTATGCATTTTAGATCTAGTACCTTGAGACATCATCTTCGTTGGACCTGAAATGAATGAACAATCCAGTCATACCCCCAATTATATAACAAGTTCGATATATCACCTATTCGTAATGAAATAGTAGACAACTTACCTAACGAACTGCCGCACATTATAAGATGGCCATGACGTGGGGGTATCTTCAGTTGTTAATCATAATTCGCAACATAAACAATGGCAAAATTGTATGGAGTTAAGCCCCTATTTTAACATATTTTAAACACACCAATATCATATTGTTCGTGATGTCCCCTAATGATACACGCACTATATCATACTATATCACCATTTTCCCCAGTGGATTCCCAATTCATTCTGGATGGTAAATTCACCATGGTTTACATTACTAGATGAAGAATGATGAAGATGACAAATTTCTTTACATGTCTTACCCAACTGAGGGAATCATAAAGTTCTCAAGTTAGGCTAGCAACTTAACTCCGCTGGTTAATCAGCATTTTCCGTATTACAGAAAGTGTCCATGTATGGGGGTATACTGACCATTTTCAGACACCCATTTATCATATCATATTGTTGACATATTGTTGACATATTTCTACTACATCCAAGTTACATCGCCATTGCCCCCAGTTAAATCCCAATCAGCAATGTTTCAATCCACCATGGTTGACATCACTACTCTGTGGAAATCAAACACGACAATCGTTTCAAAGTCCCCATTTCGCACGATAATTTCAGCAGCACCAAGAACCTCATGGGGACTTCAGCGGGATTTCCCAGCGGCCATGATGACACTTCAGGGTAGATCTTCAGACCCCCGGCTCCGAGGAACCGCAGCGGCACGCGAAACATGAACCTCACACGCCTGGCAGCGAGCTTTGTGATGCTGGAGGATCGGGATTCTCAACTGCTGGCCTCGGGTTGCTTGGTTCCTTGATGCTGCTGCTTTACCCGATACAAAAAATGATGGATTTACCTGAACTAGATGGGATTTAACTGGAATTTGATTCGGATATCATGGGATGTTTTTTCGGACACAATGGGATACAATGTGGTTTTAAGGTGATTTTTGTTGGGATTTTTATTGGGGTGTAATGGGATTTACTGGGACTTTTATTGTGATGATTATTTGGATAGGGATGCAGTAATGTGTAACCAACCATTTGGAATGGGATGATTTACCATATAACAATGGGATTCAAATAGCAACGAATGATATCATGGCGATATAACGGGATATATTTATATGTATCATATAACATAATATAATATGATTAATGTTTATATATTAAAATGCTTTATATTATATTATGTTCTATTAATTAAACTAGATTAAACTATATTAAACTATATTAAACTATATTATATTATATTATATTATATTGTATTATATCATATGTTATATTATGTTATGATATGTTATCTTATATTATATTCTATTCTGTTATATTATGTCATATGTTATTATATTATATTATATTATATTTTATTCTATACTATTTATATATGTCACAAGACATCAGAAATGCTTCGTAGGCCCAGAAAAAATGATCCAAAAACCATGGGGAACATGTTTTTTTTTTGTTTTGTTTTTTCACCTCGGTCAAGCCAGAGAGGGGGAAAACACAGCCACTGCTCCCCTGTGATCCATGGGGAATCTCCGAAGGAAATGGAGGTTTCATGTTTCACTAACAATAGATCAATGGAGGTTTTATGTATAATTGGGGCATTTTCCCATGGCTATGTTAGTTTGCTGGAGTTTAAAATGGGTATTCTGTGAAGTATTTTGCGGCAGACCAGACGTTTGCCGGTGACGGATCTCGCTTATCCTTTGACAAATCCCTTTGTAGGGTCTCTGTTTTTGATGTCAATAGCAGCAAATCTCAAACAATAAACAACTTAACCCTGAAACACGAAACCTAAAGCTTAGTTAGAAGCATAAGGTCAAAATCACCACGTAGAGCCAATGTTTTCCTTCATCCTTTCGTCACAAATACATAAGAATCACATTGTTATGTTTTGGTGTACATAAGATGTGGGGTTGGGCGAACGTCTGGCTTGGTGCGAAGTATTTGAGAATCAATTTTGGGGTCGGTGATTTCGATCCAGATGTGGCTTGGTTGGCGGGTCGTGGCAACTGCCACACTGACATTCAAGACTTGGACAATTTCTAGACTCCTCGACTTCTGTGGGCTCAAAACCCACAGTTACCAGCATGAGGTTTTGTCTAATCAGTCTAATCAGACTAGATGATAGCATATATTGATAACAAATGACCACGATCATCATGATGAACCACCGCAGGTCAACAAGATCCAAATGGACCCCTGGCCCAACTTGGCCGACTTTGGCACTGCTAAGGCATTAGTACCTTGCAGGAAGGCATCCTGATCAACAACACGGCGCCGCGGAGCGAGATGGGGATCACCCATGAATCTATTCAGTTGATGGTCAGAACCACATCGTCAACCACATAAATCATCATAAAACCATCAGACAAAAACAACAACTGATTTCTACAAAACATTACAAACCACTATCTATAAATATATATATATATATACATACACAAACTATATATATACGTATATAAGTTATATAAGTATATATATATATACTATATTAAACTATATAATACACACATATTTAAACCATTATACACTCAGGCGATGCACGCCTGTGCTGCGGTGAAGCCGGCAGCACGGCGGCCACGGACGCCGGTGACGCCAGGGCTGGGCGCGGAGCCCGTAGAGTGGGGCGACCCAATGGAGGATCAATGGATTTTGTTCCCAAAAATGGATCTATGAAAAGGGCAGACATAGGGAAAACATGGATCGAATTTGGACAAATTCCTAACTTTTCGATTTTGGTTTGAACTTGGAAGATGGATTTTTTTGTGGAATTTTTCGGGGGATGCTGGTGTTTTTGGGGTATCATGGGTGAAATTGTGAGGGTGTAAGAGTTTGGCCAAATGTAAATTCCGGCAGAATGATTGGTCTAGTACTGATTCTGCTCATTTTTCACAACCCCCCCTAGTTAGGGTTTATTCTTAGAGAGTTATTACTGTGACGAAGATGATCCCATTACAACCATCCACTATGAACAGACCATCGTTTGACGATCCCAGATCCGGGATCCCTAGCCTTATCCAATCTGATCCAAGGTTCGGTTGTGAACCTTGGGTCCCGGATGAGTTGGGCACAAGTATCCATTCAGGAGCCGCCTGAGCAGCTGGGCCATGAGATTTTCCAGTTGACTACAACCGAAGTGAAAGATTTCGGATGGACATGTTTTTTATTATCATGTTTTAATGTATCTTAGTCTTATTCTTGATTTTTCTTGATCAAGTCTCAAACTTTTGATGCTTTCAGAAGAGAGAACACGGAACAAAGGTGACACAGGGAGGGTTGGAAAAAATTGGCAAAAAAACATTAGGTACCCCAAAAAAATGACGCTTAATGATGGTTAATGATGGTTAATTAATGCTGAACATATCTGAACGTGACATTTCGTTTGCTGTGGGTTTTGGATGGTTTTGGTGTCAAACAGATTCATGCCAGTACCTTCTAAAGGAACAAAATGAACCTTGCAGTCCTTGTGAAATCAAGCCTAAGCTCCTCGCTTGCCTTTGCATCTTCCGTAATCCCAAGGAAGGCACTTGGTGATTTCCACCTCTTCGTGTGAACCTTCCGCACCTCTGAATAGCCTCCAGTAATTCAACAGGCGCTGGAAAATCCCATGGAAAATCCCCCGAGGCTTAGTTGGATGATTTTTCCATGACCTCCCAGATCCAACCAGCAATGTTTGATTGCCAAAGGGTAAACGGATAGGAAGTGTTACGAGATTCTATCGGCTATTGACAAATATATGTATATATAATATTATATAAGTATATAACTGGTGGACATATTATAATAAGTGGGATAATAGTATTATATACGTATATTATTATTATTATCATTATTATTATTATAAGAAGTGGGATATTCTCAACTGGTGGACCCACAGGGATTTAGGCATGGTGACACGTGACCACTTGAGTGGAATGCTCCAGGAGAGAACCGCAACTTCAATCGAGTTGTTTCTTGCAGTCAGAAGGGGTGGTTAAAAACCGAGGGATCGTCATCCCGCTATGTATGGCTATATGATGTTATACCCTAACATAGCTGTGGAAAATCACAATGTTTAATGGGTAATTCCACTATAAATGGCTATTTTCAATAGCTATGTTTGTTTACCAGAGGGTATATAATGCTATATGTGGCTATCTTTATAGGGACAATGATGCAAAATGATGATCAATCATGGATGATGCCAATGTTTTGGGGTCACCTGCCCCCGCTGAGAACCGTGGGGGCAGGTGGATCTTAGAGATATCTGGTTCTAACAGAACCGTTGTTGGTTTCCAGAAGTCTGATACAATCCTCCAAGGGCCAACATTTATGGTTGTTCCTAGACTATACTTTCCTACACAGCTTGAGTTTTTTTTCCCCCTGCAGAGTCCAAGGTGGACTAAAAACTTTCTGTTTTTTTTTGGCTCCGTTGGAAGGGGTACTACCCGTATTGGCTTATTCCTGGAGTGGTTGGTGGTTTGGAACATGGCTTTTATTTGTCCATATATTGGGAAGTTCGTAACCCCAACCGACGATGCTTGGATGATCCCAGTGGATCCCGTCGTCGATCAGTCCCGTCATGTTTATTCAGAAGGGCCCAACAAAGAGTGTTCGACATTCAGCATGTTGGTTGATGGTTTGGAGGGTTACCCTCTGGTAATTTAACATAGCTATGGAAAATGTACCATTTATAGTTGATTCACCCATTCAAAATGGTGATTTCCAATAGCTATGTTAATTTACCAGAGGGTATACTATCCAAAAAAAAAATTGGATATCAACATATCCAATATCTAGTGGAGATCATCAGAATCCAGGAACTGGGAATCTGAATGGATGGTGCCTCGGTTGTGCACGCGAAAACCGACTCGGTTGTGCACGCGAAAAACAACTCAGTTGTGCACGCGGATGCTGCTGCTGCTGATGATGACGATGATGATGATGATGATGACGATGACGATGATGATGATGATGATGCTGATGATGATGATGATGATGACGACGAAGATGCTGATGATGATGACGATGATGATGACGATGACGATGACGATGATGATGATGATGATGATGACGATGATGATGCATTCGCGACCTTGGATTTCAGCTGTGCTGTGTTTTCATGTCAGTCGTTTTGCACTTTTGTTATTTATATATATATAATATAACGCGACGGTTGATATATTGTTTATAAATACAGTGGCGATAGCCTCACGTTAGGTAAATATAGAACGGCGCGACCGCGACTAGATTTGTAATTGTTGAGCGGGTGTTCATTATCCGGAGTGCTTCATTTACGTTATTACCCCGCCCCACCCCACCCCACCGGTAACTGATCATGAATGAGCAGTGCCTGTGTCTGCTGGACAGCAAGAAAGATGATAAGGTTGCTGTGCCTGTGTGTGCACAGGAACATGAACGTTATTACCCCCCCCCCCCCCCCCCCC
>Ga0126342_10012479_pt1 | contig 15150 bp, 15 predicted proteins | sample Cyp1metagenome_FD_92528 | JGI IMG/M metagenome (GOLD analysis project Ga0126342, IMG submission 92528) | Coral microbial communities from Lord Howe Island, Old Settlement Bay, Australia - Cyphastrea 1 metagenome | ecosystem: Host-associated > Invertebrates > Cnidaria > Coral ...
CCCCTTTTCAAGGTTATGTCATCATATTTCTCTAATATCCACATTAGCGATACCCAAATATCACATATTATTCATGGTTCATCACATATATATATATATATATAAATGCAGCAGCTTCCTGCATGCGATACCCCCCAAGTTTACCATATATCATTATTGTACAAACGTGTGGTAAGCGATGGGACCTTCCCAAATTTGTGGATGTCTTTTCCGTGAACCTAGGGTTTTCACAATCGCTCATATACTGTATATAAATAATAGATATACATACATATAGTGTATATATATATAACTTCTCCCTTATTTAAACATGTGTTTGAAAAGACCTTGGGGCCTTTTCACCAGCATTGCAGACAGCACGATGAAAATTTGGCGGGCCAGGCTTGTTGATGGAGGAGAAAAGACCCTCCAAGTCGAAAGACAAAGGTGCGCCACAGCCACAAGATGCCACAAGACATGCCGAAGTCTGGATGAATCTACTTGGATGAAGTGAAATCATAGAAGCTCAAAATAGATCCAATATGATTCAATGCAGCTACAGCTACACCCTAAATGAGCATCAGATGGAACAGATCTAGCCTAGCTGAGTTTGTCTAGGAATACTGTAGTTGAATATGGCAACTGAATTGTCCTCATTAAATTCCCAGAAATTGGGAGTAAATGCTCCCTTTTTTGGATATACATACATTGTGGATTCATTCTATATAAGTGCCATATCAGTTATCAGATTGTCATTATATTTGCCGCATCATTTGCCGCACTGTATTATCAGTATAGTAGTATATAAGCACCCCCCAAAAAAAAAAACAGAGACCACTTCAATTTACCTCGGTATGTTTTGGTAGGATGGTATTCAATCTTTTTGCGGCTCTTTAGTCAACATATCAGAATATGTCAGCTCTATCCCGGCATCACCAGCACCGGTTCAAACTCGGCGGATAGGTGCCACGGACAAGAGCAAGTTGGAGAGTCGCTTCGATTCCAAGGCCGGAAGGTCCCAGGGATCATCCTTGCGCCCGGATTTCTGAAACATCCCCTGGGTCATGGGTGAATTTCCCGGATCATCCATCCACCATTTTTTTTCGTTTGGGGCTTCAAAAAATGGGGGAGATTCATCTTTGATATCCAATGAACATGACCATTTATAAACCATTCATGTCCATTAATTCAGTTGGATTCATGGCTGCGCATATTTACGACGGGATGTTTAAGATCCAGGCTTGAGTTTGCTGATCTAAAATTGGAATGATATGAAGTTTAATCAGTCTGAAATCCTCAACGAAACATTTAAGACATATATATATAATTATATATAATATTATAAAAGGATGCAACACACCCTCCAGGAATCAAACATGGCAATGGAAGATCCTTTATTTATATATAGATGAGATTCCCAGTAAGACCTCCATTTAGCTCGGAGATTTCCCAGCCAGATCCAGGGTCGAACTCTGGATCTGCCTTTGGAATCGAGTGCCAAAGGTGACCGTGGATTCCCTTGGTGTTTCGGATCCCAAATATTGACACACCCGTTTACATTTGGTTCGCAGAGGGCCTATGTTTTGAGTCCGCAAACAGTGCCCCCCTTTCAGGACTCCTCGAAGAAAAGGCCAGCAAGCTGGTGTTTTGTGGCATACAGACTCTGTTTTGTTTTTCTACATGAAAAAAATGCACTCAAAAAAGATCAACGATGTGATGAAACTTGTGGTTCTGTGAAAGGTTTACATCCAAAATTCTCGGGATTTCCCATGGATTTCCTGTACCGAAATCTCTCAGACTTTTCCTGGGACCACCAGCTGGGGTCAACATCTGCCAGGATTCGTACCATGCCATCCCTGACGCGGGCGTGGAAACCCAGCAACAAACTCTGGGTACATGGAATGCCATGGACCAGAAATGGACCAGTCAGATCAACTCTTCTGGTGGTTTGGAACCATGGAATTTCATGACTGTCCATTCAGTTGGGAAGAACATCATCCCAACTGACGGACTCCATCATTTTTCAGAGGGGTAGGGCTCAACCACCAACCAGATAACATTATGAACCATCATTAACCATATAATAACCATATATTAACCATATATTAATCATCACTATAGGGGTAGGTATACCACCAACCAGTCTTAGTGTTTTTTCAGCGATATGCATCTCTCAGATGTGCAGAGCTTTGAAGCCCTGGGTGAAACCCAGAATCAGCTGCCAGGGCTCATCTTTGACACGGTAAAACGCCGTGGATATTTGATGTTATGTATGGTATTGAATGGTATTGATATAGTCATTTTGATAGTTTATATATATGTCATGTATGCACAGTATGATATATCTAGTACGATCTCTTCCCTCAGATCCTGGGGATTGCCTCGATCTTAGGTGGATGGGAATCTGTTCCCCAGAATGATACAACTTGATACCCTCTGGTAAACTAACATAACTATGGGAAATCACCATTTTCAATGGGAAAATCCACTATTTCTATGGTCATTTTCCATAGCTATTTTGACATAACCAGAGGGTACAACCAATGGTCACCCCCCTGGTGGACAATATCGGATCTTTTCATGACCTGGGCTTCCATATTGGGGCTATTGAATATGAAGGGGATGGGAATAGGAAGTGGTCAAACTTGATTCCTGCGATCTATATGTGTGGGTGTCAATTTTAAAACCCAAGGCCTATATTATGATGAAATCTGGTTAATTCTGGGTAATTAAACCATATTTGGAGTACCCAAGTTTGACTAAATTGTGGGTATAGTTGTATCCTCCTGTTTTTTTTTGGTTTAATCTTTAGCTCTGCAGCTGACTGCTTCCCTGTTTGAAGCTCTTTGTATGACTGTTTCTGCTTTTTGACGAGGCCAGCGTTTCGCAGACCACTCCTGGTGTGGATGAATTCGACGAACCCTTGCTGGAGGGCTCAGCCTGGGATAATCCTTGCTTTGTTGCCATCAGGCAAGTGGTTAGGAAATTTAGGACGTGGGTTATAAGTGGGTTATAAACCCAGCCCGTTGATAGCTGGTATATGCTGGTATATTAATTGGGATATACCCCAGTTATGAAGCACTTAGCTAATTCTGGTAAGATCTCCGTGTAGTGGTTGGTCCAAACAGCGAAACTGGTGGGTTGAACCAAAACAATCATGAATCATAAGCAACAATATCCAGCAATCAGCACGTGTTCATAATCAACAAGAATCTGTATATAGAATTGTATAGATAAGCAGAATGGGTATCCCCAGAAATGGGTCATATCCATCCCACTCCTGTGAATCGTCGATCCGCCCGACCTATCTCAGCAGGTGAGCCACCAAAGATTCCATTCGTTGGTTAAAACCAGGGAATTGACGTCACCACGCACCATGGGTTTCTTACCACCCATTAGGGTTGGCTTGCTAAACGATTACGGCATACTATTACCCTCAGTATGAATTCTGAAACATGTATTTGTTTGAAGAATTCACTGTTGTCCTCACTATTGGTGGTACTGTATGGCGAATACCATCAATCTAGTGATTATTTTGATTGTTGGATCATTCACCAACCAAGGTTCGTATTCACTAAAATTCACACTTTGCCATTGAGTAACCATATATGTAACCATTAATATTGCTAAAATACAAAACATGCGCTAATATTATACGCAATTCTATATAGTGAATCAGGTAATTTAAGATAATTTAAGTACATGCATCTTGGGTGAATTACGATACCATCTTGGGTTCACTATCGTTCGATGGATTGATTTAGGGGTTAAAATCTACAGGAATCTCCATATTTCATGGGAAAATCCATGGTTTCTGCTTCGGATTTTCCCTTGAAAATCATTGGAAAATCATTGGTTTCCATTGGAAAATCCATAGTTCATTGGAAAATCATTGGAAAATCCATTGAAATGATGGAAAATCCATGGTTTTCCATTGAAGATCCCTTGAAAATCCATTGGAAAATCCATGGTTCACCAAGGCCTCTCTACGTGGCGGATCTGGCGTTGTACCACCAAATCGCTTTGATGCAACGCACCTTCCCCGTGCGTCTGAGTCGCTGGGGAGAGTCCATGCAACAGGCTCAGGCACTGCCTGCGGCCTGGGGCCTGGTGCATGTTTTTTTTTTTTTTCCCCGAAATTGGGTGTTCATCATCAAGTCCATTGTTTTCCAATGTGTTTTTTTTTTGCATCAAGATTAGAGAGTCGTAAAACTCTATCTTAAGCCTCAATGTACTGGTGAAACAATGGTACATTCAAAGATCTGTATGTTTACTATCAAGGTAGGTGCAAATACTGAGAGAACACGAGGGAAGTACTTGCAAAAATATTCAGTGTACTATGTCCAACAGTCCAACCATGTCCAAAACTAGTAGATACACTGAGCTGAAACTTAATCACGACAATCACTCATACCACGCCAGTTACGCAAATACACCTTCTGGTTGGTGGTTTGGAACATGTTTTATTTTTCCATATATTGGGAATAATCATCCCAACTGACTAATATTTTCAGAGGGATTGAAACCACCAAACAGCCTTCAGTTTTGAGTCTTTTGGACCAGGGGGAAACCGGATTCAGAAGTGGTTCAGGCAACGACAGACCATCGGAGAAAAGGCTCAATGTGCCAAGTCCCACATTTTTTACGTGTGTTTTCTAAGTGTCCATTTATAGGTTATCCCATTTATAAGTGGATCTATTTTTCCCTGTGATAGATGTATAGATCTTGTATAGATCTTGTATAGATCTTGTATAGATCTTGTATAGATCTTGTATAGATCTTGTATAGATCTTGTATAGATCTTATAATATAACTAATAGATGTTGTCTTATAAAACCCTTATAGGTTTTATAGATCTTATAGCCTCAGCGGTGATCATCTTGATCATCCCTCCCAGCGGCTCAGCGAGGACAACGCGGACGTGGAGAAATTCGTGAAGTCGACAGTGGGGGCGCCACGGTTTCTTCGTTGATTCAATGAGAATTTAAGATGTGATGGATATGATGGATATATACAGTATATGTATGTAAATATGTATGGTAACATGAATATTTATCCAGAGTTATCCAGATTTATCAATGTTTATCAATATTTATCCATCATTTAGCATTCCTTTTTTGCCCGTCAAACCTGAAGATATGATGGATAAATATCGATTATGATGAATTGTGGTTGATCATGATAGGGAGTGACACTACTCTGTATATTTTGGCAATGATCATAGTCCGTTATAAGGGAATCAGCATCCACCAGCGATTGTATATCATTTGTTACTTGTATTATTTCAATACGTGGGCCAGGAGAATACCCAATCGTTGATTGATGAATAGTGGGTTCTACCCCGTGGCCTAATAGGGCTGGTGAAACACATAAATTGATCTTGGCTTAGGAATACCGAACTTGACCGACCGGTACAATGGGATGAGATATTGTGAACTTGACCAGCCCAGGTTGCCTTAAAAATTGTGACCCATACCTGTCAGATCAATTCATGTTGGGACATGCTGACACCAGGGGTTGCTGAACTGTCCCCATTTGTTGATTAAACAAATTGGACATCACCACCAGGGGGTTCTTGAAAATGATTCCGAAAAATCATTAGGTGATATTCAAATCAGACATTGTAAAATACCACTATGTGTTAACGGCTATCAGTCATTTCTCTATATCAACACGTCATTTGTTTGCATCCATATATATTATATAATATTGTTAAATCAACATTCAAAAAATATTACATTACTACATTCAAAGAACCTATCAATACTTTATAAACCGCAGTTTCTTCACAGCTAGTTACGCTAGTTCAGCTAGTTTGTTCTAATATCCACCATGGAAAACCAGCAGTTTCTGCGCAACGTGGACGGCTCAGGAGGGTGAGAGCAGCAGCATGAAGCAGCTCCGTCTCAGTCGACCCCGGAAGATCTACGTGGACGAGGCCGATCCGGGGAGCGGATGAAAACCGGCACCGTGGCACGACAAAACACTGGGATCCTGCCGGAAAATTGCTGGGTAATGGATGTTTTTGGATGTTTATTCTCCCAAATGATGGTATAAATAGTAGGTTTTGAGTTTTGACCCATCCCTGGGTCCACCCCTCTTTGGAGATATGAAATGTGATATGAAAGGTATGGGAAAATCTATGGGAAAATCTATAGGAAACCAAAGGGTTTGAGATATGGGAATGGGTACTTGTAGCTGTTTACCATTGGCGGGGATGAACGTCCATAAACTGTGATAGAGTGACCTACAGGGCACTCGGGCCAACCCTTTTGCCAGGGTTTTGGCGATGTGTTGCGTTGTTTTGGAGATGCGAAAACCCAACGGTTGGTTGGTTATAACCGGTTACAGGGATTGCGAAATAACTAAATAACCCATGATGGGAGTTCCGATGAATCGACCAGATGGGATGAGGGTTGTGGTATTTTCTTATGGCTCACTTGGTAGAATTTTGATATCAGGTCCTCAATGAGCTGTATCATGCTTTATGCATCTCGTTTGATGATTCTTGAACATTATTAAGGATACCCTCTGGTAAACTAACATAGCTATGGGAAATCACCATTTTCAATGGGAAAATCCACTATAAATTGTCATTTTCAATAGCTATGTTAAATTACCAGAGGGTATATAAGGGCTTGGCATGTGAGTTCTGAGTCCTTGCGGTCATGTCAGCTATGGATAGGTCATCCTGTGGAGAGGTTTCAACATATTCGAATGCAATTTTTAGTCAGTTCATGTCAGTTCTATCGGGACAGGAGATGGTACATTCCTCAACTCATTCCAATTGACCACTTGACTTTCCAGTCACGTTGCCCAGTTTCTTCCGATGTAACTTCGAAGTTTCATTGCTGCTCAGGATGAGATCATGGCCTTGGTCAGGACCAGCCCGGGCTTGGGTGGCCCCCAAAGTTCAGGAACATCGGCTCACAACATGTGGTTGACTGGCAGGTCCAAATCAATTTCTAGAGGTATGTCACAATTGTCAAAGATACTTCAATTCAATTTCAGTGTTTCCTCCTATAATTACATTTGATTTACTGGATGCGGATGGCTTCTGGCTTATCCGCCAGTCCATGATTCCTGTCATGAATCAACCCACAATTCAGATTGGAAGCAAAAGCATCTCCACTACTAGTACTATTTGCATACGGCTTCAGATGACGGAACCATGTGCGGGCAACCAATGGTGCCAAATTGTTGATGCTTTCGGATTTAGGTGAGATGTCCTCAAACGTATCTCCAAAACTATGGCTGGAGGCCTCGTGTAGTGCGTTCCCATAGTTGCAAGAAAAAAATCCTTGGAAGATCTCAAGACGCTCCATTGGATATCATTGGATATGTGTTTTCCCCAGTAAAGTTGACTATGAATGGGTTCAAGGAATTGCTTGCTGGGAAACCTAAACAATCCTATATATATATACACATATTAATAGGATGTTGTACAGCCATCATTCCTCCCTTATTGGACACCCTGTCGGTAGGAGAACAGTTGACTCCTGGCACCTTGGCGGTTTCGTTCACGTGAAGGCGCGCTTTTCATCCGGTCCTGTGACTAGTTCAGAAGGTAACTTGTCGACCTTGCAACCTTCTGCTCATTGAATTTAGCTATGGAAAATGGTCCATTTACAGATGATTTATGATAAATTGCCCAAATACCTCTCAAGTCTCAAAAATGATGATTTTTCATGGCTACGTTAAATTATCAGAGGGTAGACCTATGGTGGGGTGGGGGGGTTGGTTATTCTGGGGTAGCCACTAAGGTGGTTATTTTTGTTCATTTCCCCAGTTCACAAGTGCAATACAACTGTATTCTGTCCGAAGATTTTATGGCTCGTTGATTTTGGGGTTGAGGTTTATCCTTCGTCCCAGATAGGTCAACGTTAACCCCATCGATAAATTCGATGACTCCCTTCTAAATGATGATTTGTGTGGTCCCTCATGGCCAATGATGGATCATTGGATCATTTCAAATTCAGGGGAAATTGGATCGGAACACATCTGTATACGTATAAAATCGTATAAACATGTCAACAAAAACTGAGTAACCCATACTTACATGAAATAGGATTACCATCCCTCCAATTGACACAGACCCTGATGCGGGGGCTGGAAGATTATTGTCGACTAAAAATTGTTTTTTTTTTCGACTGGGTATTCCCCTAGTTACAGTTTTTTTGTGACCTTTTGGGTAACTCTTTGGTACCCTTCTCCCACAGGCCAACCGCCTCCGGCTCCTACGTTTCGGCTTTCGAGTGGTGGGCTCAGCATTGGAATACCTGGATTCAGCGAGGGAAATTACTGGCAAACATTGGGATTCACCCATTGAACATTCTTTCACCAAGCCATATGGTGATTTAGCCAGCAAAAAAATGTGAGTTGGCCAACAAATATGGTCATTTAACCAGCTCGGCTCATATGATGTTTTTTGATCGGAAATAGTGATTCAACCACATGTTATTAAACTACAAACATGGGGTTGCATTCACCAACCAAACAATTTTGATGGAACTCACCAGCGGAGGATCACTGAAGTAGTCATTCATTGTCATCGCATTTTTGGCTACTCAACGACTTGACCCATGGCCAGATTGCGGGCCGTTGTCAGTGAAGCAATAGGATCCACCATTCCCCATTTTACCATAGATGGGTGCTATAAACATCTATAGAATCTATAAGCCATCAATCCATATGGCTGGTTGATTTTTCCAGTACCACCATGATGTTCAGGGACCAAATTTAGCCGTTGTTAGAACCTGTCAGACCTTGGCTCAGGCTTTGTATGGAGAGCATCGCATGAAAACGCAAAGTCAAGGCACCTTGGCCATCTGAATTCGAGGCTTTCGTAGTGAGTCCATCCACATGCTCCCGCTGAAGTACAACGACCTAGCGAGGTCAATGATTGATTAAACCCGGGGAAAGTATCGCAAGTAGCGAGCTTACTTACAGTAATTACAGGTTGGAGAATTAGGTGATATACTGTAGTGGAATTGATCCGGTCAAATATTGTCAAATAGTTTGTCCCATGAACTGCCAGTTTTGTTGGGTTTGGGGCTTCGCTTTTGGGCCCCGTTTGAAACCCTCACCATCCAACATCGACAGAATGGACAAAAGATGATATACAGTAGATGGACGTTTTGTTTGAGTGGTGATGTTCACTCACCTTAGGATCTTGCGGATCTTCTTTGCCTATAAATGTTTATCCCATCCAGATTTTCATCCCAACGGAACAGGCTTGGCCAATGTGCGGCAACACAGGATGAAGAAGGAGCTGTTCCGTTGGGGGAACGCCGTTAGGATGGGGTGAAAATGGGTGAAGCCCACCGATGCGTTTCCGTGTCCATTGTTGAATCAATTTGGACCTAATTTTTCAGATGGCTGGATCATAGTCAAAGACGATCCCATTGATTGAAGTCCTTCTCGGTCCTTGGGAAGAGCACTGTGCTTCTCCTGGCCGCAGCCAACGAGTAAGTGACTCAGTGGAAGGCTGTCGAGTAGTAGTTGGGACTTGTGATTTTGTTAGGTAACCCTAAGCCCAACACATTCATGAAGTCCGATGTTTCCCAACTTCAGGATATGTTTATCCGCAATCATCAATCATCATCAAGCCAAAACTGGATGTTTCCAAACAAATCAGTACATCTTATCATCCGCAACCGCGTTGGCTCCACTAGTGTTAAGTTCAGGTCCTTCCCCATGTTCCGCCATGCTTCGGCTGGCCGTGGCATGCTTGGTAGTGGCAGATGGACGACCGACTGCTGCCAGGACTGGGAGTCACTGTCATGGGGATGTCTCGATGCTTCTGGATTTTTAGATAGGGAGAGATGGATTGGATGGATAGATCATTTGATTTGATTATATAAATTATATAAATTATATAAAAATATATATAAGCTATATTACTGTAGATTATTAGAAAAATAGATAGATAAGATACTAGATGATACTAGTGCTTTGCTGAAAATCACGTTACTGTATAGAAGTGACAACACAAAGCAGTCAGCGTCAGCGTACCCTTCATCTCCTATCAACGGACCACGGCTCAGGACGTTGCTGAGGGTCGATGACTTCAGGAGTTTGGGGGAGATCAATGTGGGATACAGGGTCACGTGGAACTCAACTGGGGCTACACATCCGAATTATATAGGATTTGCCATGTAATCTGGTATTGAACTTAACTCTACTTTATAGATTTATAGGTAATATTTGGAAACATTCATGATCACGAAGGCAAGATGAGGCAAGGATATCACAATCAAGGGGATCTATATTGTGTTATCCGTAACCAATAGAATTCACAAATTGGACGGATATGTTTTGTTATAACCATCAACTGTGACCCACACCCAAGTGACAGCCAACACAGAAGGGATTCATAGAGAAGCCCTAAATAACTGGTGCAGATGGGTGAATGCCCCACAGCCGCCTGCCAATTCCTGCCAATTCATCACGTTTGTCTTGTAAAATCCCCATTTGCTTGCAACAAATCCCGGGTTGCGTGGCAAAAAAGCCACTCAGTTGCTTGGCCAGGACTGAACTGCCTCTCTCAGTTGCGTCCAGTACATTGCTTCAGCCTCCAGTGCCTTGAGCTTTGGATGGGCTGGGGGCCTGGGTTAAGGTGAGACAACCAATAAACATATGGAGGTTTCCCAAAATGGGGGTACCCCAAACTGGATGGTTTAAAGTGGACAATCCAAGAATAAAGTGGATGTTTTAGGGGTACCCCTATTTTAGGAAACCCGCATATCGGGAAAATAAGGGCGGACACGTGAAAACGCGAAACAGCGATGATTGCTATCCACAGATACAGCGCACTATACAATCAACAAGACTAGTGCAACACATTGGTATACCTATTTGCTTTCAAACTTTTGCCACGAATCCTACAAATTGGGGAAGATCAAGAGCTGTCCAGTGAGGGGGCTTGGTGTAGTGACATGTCTGAACATTATCCAATTCCTATGTGTTTTGCGGGTGCTAACCACGTGGGTTCCTCTATGTTGGGGGGGGGAATTATGGCCAAACTCCATGCACCAGCTTGAACAGTAGGTAGGTAGCAACCATGTATTTGACACTGCCATGAATTTCCTTGGAAGTCTAATGTAATTCCCGAATACCTGATCAAATATGTCAGACACTTACCCGGCGTTGATTTCAATGGGTTACCTGGTGGTAGTTGAGGGTCTGTCTTCAATTTCAGAGAAGCAGAGGATTGGCTACTGGCTACCCAATCTAATTTGGGTATGGATCAATACCTATTAATACAATTTTTAGGGGGATGAACATCCATTTACCAGCTATTTTGATGTTCACCAGGGGTACAAGGTTTTGACACACTGCCATTTCATCGAATTTCCATGCACTTGTTGTACTGTGAATCAGTGCGACTTGGCCAATCCCATTTAGTGTCGACAGGCGGATGGTTATTCACAGCTGGTCGACAGGGACAGTGGCACTGTGCTGCCGGGGTGATCCTGGTCGTCGGCAAAGCTACAGAAATGGATCGAAATGCCTGGTGTATTTTGAAATGACCAACATGATGTCATGCATTAAGTCTCAACTTGATTGGGCGATTGGGTTTGTGCTTTGAAGATCTTTGAACCACTTACAGATCTAGTCATCACTTGCCATTTATCCATTTGATCCCGATTGATTTAAAGTGATTCTCAGATGTTCATTGGGATCACAAACAAGATTAGAGCTTACCCCCTCTCCTATATTGAAATCTTGAAGCAGCACAGACTTGCTGCAAGTTAAGTTGCAGAACTTTTGCAGGAACAAAACAGTAAAAACGTACTGAGTAGATATCTCTATGAACGGTTCTCAGATGGCCAATCTCGCTGGTGCTTGCTTGCCACCCCCAAAAAGACCCAAACAGTCTCAGCTTAGGCTTATCATTATCAAGTATGTTTCCAAACCTCAGCCAAAGGTTTCCATGCCAACTTGTATAGTAAGGGATAATAAGGGATAGCAAGGGATAGTAAGGGATAGTAAGGGATAGTAAGTAAGGAATAGCAAGTGTATGTTCACTGTTCACAATTTCATAACACATCCACATATCTTCTCCACTTCCTTCCCTGGCGCCTTGGCGGCAGGAGGAGTTGACGGTGAAGAAGGGCGATGCCATGGCCTTCTGCGGGGTGCTGGGCTTCGGCATGCTGGCCTTCTATGCCGTGCAGCAGGTGCCGCCTGCGGGGGAGGATGGAGCAGAGTGATTTTGAAACGTGTCTGAATGGTCACTGTGTTCTTATAACTTACACTTGGCATCTTAGAGTTCGTGGAATTTGTACTTTTGGTTGGGTTGGTGCAACGTTGTGCATGGACACATCGCTGAAACAGCCAATCTTGAATTCATGGCTCGAAGCAGCAGAGGCTTTGCATCGCAGGAAGAAGTTGAAGCCAAAGCAGGATGGGCAATCAAGCCAGCCACGCCCTTTCTCAAGCTGGTGCTCAAATGGGAGTCTCTCAGCGTAATGGGCGTAGCTATTGTCCGACGGTGGGCGTTGCCGTCACTTCGGGCAGTGCTGTGGCTTTGGGAACTGCCGCCCATATCCCGGGTGCACTTCCTGCCATTCCAGTCGGACTTGCATACTGGTACGGGAAAAAGCTCGCCACCGATCCCAATCCAGCCTGTGATCCTTTGTGTTTGCGACCCAACCTCGAGAGGATGAGCAGATCCATTGATGCCCTCAAAGACCTCTATGATCGCGGGATGTTGATGAGCTATATGATGGACAGCATTGAGTGCTTGGGGAGGCCGGGGCTCAGCGAACGGCAAGTACGTGAGCGCCCTGAGCCGCTCAGCGTGGAACTGTGCAAGATGCCAATCTTGTACAAGACCAAGACAGTGGGCTCAAAGGTCTACATCGCAAAAGAGGATATCCCTGCTTTCCTGCAGGACAATGGAATCCCTATGATGAATGCGGAGGAAGTGGGTGATCATCTCAAGTCCAAGTTGGCAGCATACTTTCCAATCTCCGAGTTTTCATGCGTTGGAAAATACAATATCCATGGGAAAGTTGTGGTGGGATCTCTTGGCTCTCCCAACAATATGGCAGGGCTCAAGCCTGGTGAGGCCAGGTACAAGATCAAAATCAATGAAGACTTTTCCAAGTACACGGCCGATCCTTTGGCATACGAAAAGAAGTTGAAGGAATGCATTCTCCAAGCTTTGGGCTTGGATCACACCAAGATTCCAGGCGCCAAGAAACAGATCAAGGTTGAATATGCAAAAGAAGGTTGTGTTGAGATTGGTCTTTTGATTTGTTTGGGGGTCATCGCAGCTGCTGCGTTGGTCGGTTTCATAGCCTACTACTGGAACAGAAGTGGTGATGACAGAAAGCCAAACCACAGAAGTGGTGATGACAGAAAGCCAAACCACAGAAGTGGTGATGACAGAAAGCCAAACCACAGAAGTGGTGATGACAGAAAGCCAAACCAGATGCAAGCTTTACATGCTGTCATCCAAGAGAGTCCTTCCGGTCCCCAGATTCCAGAGCGAGAAGATGGAGGAAGTGTCTTGAGGAGCTCACAACGTCCTGTGTCGCCTTCGAACAGCACGAGGCGACTTCTGCGCCATTTTGAATTCCGCAGCCCTGGGAATGACGATGATGATGGCTTTGAGCTCGTCGGGTACCTGCACGAGAACGCCAGATGCTACTTGCCAGAGACCTTGTTCCGAACCCCCAGCAACGGCCGCAAGACTGCCCGCGATCTTCGTGAAGGTGATGATATTGCAGGGTTTGACCGAGCGTTGCGAGTTGAGTGCAAGGAGGCTGCCAACTCGCATTTAAGATCAAGTACATAATAGGGCTATGATGGGCTATGTTTATTTTTGTATTGCAGGGCTTTGAACACTTTGTCTTTTCAAAGTGTTGATTCTATTTTCATTTGATTCTTATTTTGGACAATGAACCAACGGATTAGCAACTTCATTATATACCTAGCCTTTCGGGCCCGGGGTTCAGAACAGGGCCCAAGTTTACCACAGACATGCGTAGACCAAGGTTTTGAGTTCCAAGAAGCGCAGCCTGCGAACCTTGCGCACTACGCAAGCTGAAATCACCGTGACATCCTCTCATCGTGTGGTCGTGTTTGAGAATGACGTTCGGTCTGAGCGCAAGGCAGGTGACTTGATACAAGGGGACATCGTACAATGTGGAACACGGCGCCAAAAGCTGACCAAAGTGATTGCCCATGAAAGGGACACAGAGGCAGGACCGACTTGGTGCAGTGGAATGTTGTGCCAGCAACAGAGTTGTGGTCTAAGGTCGATCATGTTGCAAGTCTACATAGTGAGTCTAGTGAAATCATCTCTGATGCTTGCATGCGCTTACAGATGTGGTGTAGCTGGGGTTCTGGAACTCTGAATTTGTTTGACGTGTGCAACCAGGATGAAACTCCTTTTGTTTCTCCGTTTGTTTCAAAGTTGCTTAGGATTTAGATGGACGGAATTGGTGAGTTTCCTTTTGCTTGCATTGTTTGCTTGATTTTGCTTACACTGTTTGGTTTCGATGGCTTCTTCCTCAAGCCCAGTGCTGGAAGCTGCACGAACGCTTTTGCACCAAGAACTAGTTCCCCAAGCTGGAGGAAGGGCATGTTATTTGTTTCACTTGTGACAGGTAACTTTTGAGTTCGTGTTCAATGGTGTTTTCGGATGTATGTTGGCTGCAATCCACCGAATCTGCAGGTCATAGAGTTGGGTTTCTTCCCCGACGAGCCCGTCGAGACATTCCAGGCTCCTTTTTTTGGAGTTGCGACCTTGGGTGCTCGCCGTCCCCATGCAGAAGCTGTTGGAACTGTCGGATCCTTTGGCCCTTTGGGACCTTTCCATTTCGACGAGGGGCTTCAGCATGAAGGTGACGAGATAGCCCGACCACAAAGCGCCTGATGCTGAAATGTTGGAGTTTGCTAAAAACAGGGGTGTGACAGAGGGGTCTACCATGGTGAAGTGGTTGCATGAGGCTGCAAATCAAATTCTTTATTGATATTGATATATTTGTCAATAGTTTGATCAAGTGTGGCCGCTCATGTACACCTCCAATCACTGCTGCAGTGGGTAGGGATTTGATCATTTCAGCGGTGAATGTGCAGAACGTCATGTTCCCTCAGACGTCTCTCATTGCACTAGCTGAATGATCAGCACGCCTCCCTATCTGCAGCTTTAGCTCG
>Ga0126342_10012480_pt1 | contig 15149 bp, 11 predicted proteins | sample Cyp1metagenome_FD_92528 | JGI IMG/M metagenome (GOLD analysis project Ga0126342, IMG submission 92528) | Coral microbial communities from Lord Howe Island, Old Settlement Bay, Australia - Cyphastrea 1 metagenome | ecosystem: Host-associated > Invertebrates > Cnidaria > Coral ...
AATGCTGCGTAAAATCTGATCCGTTGCACCTTGTTCCCCAGCAATGGCTGGCCGGAAGCATCGCTATTCATTGGAGTGGCGGTGGTGAGGAAAGCACCAGGGACCACCAGCGCGGCATCATAAAGAAAGGATATGGACTCCTTATCAACCCTGGGCTCTCATTCTCAATATGTCCCTCCATTTCCATATATACGTAATTAGAAAAATAGTGTGGAATGGTGTGGATGGGTATGGTTCAAACATGTTCAAACTAACATTTACCAAAAAAGTCCAAAAAGTAAGGATTCTTTTCAGGTCAAAAGAAGACCAGCCATGTGTGGGTCAGGGACCGTCGCCCGCTCCTTAAACCATGAGGCTTCATTGGTGTTCGCGTGGGCGATGTTCTGAAGCAAGGGAGGCGCCAAGATTGGACCTGAAGGTTTGAGGGATGTTGTTTGCTCAGCATCGGGGTGTGTGACCCTTCTGATCGACAACTGGCGGGTCCAAATGCGTTCAAAAATCCCAGTCAAAAGCCTGGGATGACTGCATGATTTGATTTGATGTTGCTTCCATGTCGAACTCGGATGAGGGTTGGTCGAGACGAGCTACCTGAGATCGCCAGGTATGAACCACAGCGGTGCTACAACTTCCCTCAACTGGATCGCAGAAGAAATGCCAAGGTGGATATCTACCAGCACGTTGCCTGCCATGATTTTTTCCGCGAACAGGCAGATTTGGCAGCAATCTAACATGATAAGGAGGCATGTACACATGGTGAGATTTGGCAAGCTGATGAGGTTCTTCTGTGCAAATAAGAGGCACCAATGGGCAAATACTGGACGCATGTGGACGCCCTCGATTGGGGATCTTGCCTCCACCTATTCAAGCTGGGCCATTTCGTTTTCACTTCGTATTTGAGGTCAAAATCTTGGTTTCCCATCGAAATTCCCTCACTGTAGACCAATCCAATGATTAGTGGTTTACTATAGTATTACTACCAATAATCGTGATTAGTAGACCAATCTTGGTTACTACCCAATGTATTGTACTAATTAAAGAACCACTGATATTCCGCATCAAAGATCACCATGAAGCTCCCTTTTTTCCAGCCTAGGTTGGTACGTGTATGGTGGCCGTGGATCCAGATACCAAGGCAACACATGTGCCTCGCCACGTTAGCAGAGGGAAAACCGCAGAACAAATGGATATGTTGGGTAATTTTTGTTGTATGGATATGAGTAACTATACCATAATTACTACTATTTTACGGTAACTATATAGACTAAAATTGAATTATCATGCACATTGGTTTTAAATTATGATTTGTCGGCAGGAATGCGAATCGAGATTTGTCTTGCATCATCCAGATTAAGATATGCCAAGATGGTAATGAAGATACAGTATAGCTACAGTCAACTGGAAGGATGCACCAAGAACAACAATCTCAGTGGTCTTTCCGTAGCTTAGTACAACATCAATGGAATATTTGAGTATGCCTAGATTTGAGATTTTGCACCATGTTTGAATTTTTCGTGGCGGTGATCATGTTCCCGACCCGGCCGCCTTATATTACATATAATGATATATATTTAATTATATATATGTAATGATATATATATATATAATGATATATATATATAGTCCTCAACCTTTCCTTCTGGTAAGTTGACTGATCGCATGGCTATTCCCATTCCAAGGGTTTGATTATAGCAAGTGCATGTGCTTCCCAGGTGGTGGCCCTAGAAAGAGGAGGAAAGAGGAGGAATTCTGAAAGATCCAGCCTATGGACAGCATATAAAAACTAATGTGGTTTAAACAAACAATAAACCATCCCCCAAATCACCATAGATAGGTGGTGCAATGTTTGATGAGTACATATCCCATTTTATCACCAGTCAAATCATATTAAATCGCACTAATTCCCTTAAATCCCATCAAATTCCATTATCCATGAAGTCTCACGAAATTCCCATGACGTCTCATGAAATTCCCATGAAGTCCCAGGAAATGTCCATATATTTCCATGAGGTCCTACGAAATCATGATCTTTTCCCAGCTAACCTCCATGGCTCGTTGGGTTTTCCCAGCTGTGACCGTTGCACCAAGGAGGTGGCTGTCACCAGCCTGGATCCAGAGACGCCAGCCTCGCGGATCAAGATCCACGTGCAGGCGGGAGCTACACCGCTTGGGGTTGGGGTTGGAGCTAGCCATGTGGGACTGAGGTTGGAGTTGGCTGAACATAAGGATTTTTTAAGGTTTTTTTGGCGGTGATTTTGGGGGATTGGTTCTGATTCGAGTCTTGAGGGAAGATGGATGGGCAAGATGGGAACGAACTCTGTAGGGATGAAGGGGGCCAAGAAACATGATAGAAAAGCTGATCCCTACCCATTACATGATTATGTTCCATATATAATATAAAAAATTATACCCTATAATTTTCCGAACAACCAACCCATTCATGTGGGTATAGTACTGTACGAGTAAATATACGAACACAACACCGTGGAACATATGGGTGTTTACTGTGCCAGGGGACCCAACATCCAAGTCATTGGTCTTGTTGACTGGGGGAACCACTGGTTTGGGGCACCACATTGGGAAACACTTTCAGTACCACTGGTGTGTTTGTTGAAACAAGGTGCCCCCAAATCCAGTGGTGAGCTATCGCATTTCCCATCAAACAATTGCAATATATTGGGGCAAACCCCCATTTTCACGCGCTTATATCTCAACTTATGGTCGTTGTGAACATGATTGTATCAATTGTTTCCCAGTGAAATCCCAACCGCGCCCCCAGATATATTCGGTTGCAGCGGAGTGGTCCATTTGAAATGACTTTGTTGATTGGTTATCAGCGGGAGTTACTACACACCCCCCAAATACGAATGCCTTCGTGGTATGCCTAATTGTGCCTATATATTAAACAACCAGCAAATGGGATGATGGTGATTTACTGCTATTTCTGTGAATTCCTAGTTGGTGGTTTCAGATAGTTCGCTTATAAATCCAATTAAGCCTAGATAATATCATATATAATATATACACACACCATAAATTATGGAGACTTAACCACCTCAAACTGAAGAAACTTAGCTATGTCGGATCACAGGCCATGTCCGAGGAGAACAAGCAACAGCGGGAGCAACGCACCAAGGTGAATCCGCCATTCTGGCCGACTGGTTCTTTAACAGTTTGCTACACGGTATAGATGGCCATGGATGGCCCAGCAATGGTTCGATGATTTGCCTTTTTCGACAATGGTGATTTTCCAGAGCTGCGGTTAAATTACTAGAGCGTATATCCGATTAGACTCAACATGGATTGTTCTATTTAGCTAATTTAGTTGACTGTAAACCCTGCTTCACCAAAAGTCCCGTGGACTCGGTGATCAGCCCTACTAGATCAAGGAAACAAGCACCAAGACACCACGGCTTTGTGTATATTGGATCTATTCATTGTGAACCCCATTAACAACGGGTTTGTTGTCGAGGGATTAATTGTATGCTTTACCCACAAGAATGACTTGCTATTCAGCCCGGACACCTGAAAAATGACCTTCTATGACCTTCTCCCCTTTCATAAACACCTAGAGGATTCTTAATCCAGGGCTGATATGGGTGCACAAAGGAATAATTTAAATGGTGATTGGTCTTGATGCGGAAATCAATTGCTTTATTCCATGCATATTTACTGTGAAATGTGACCAACGATTTCTTCATATAATAGCAGTCACCTGCAGTGTTTCGATCATTTTTTTTTACCTTCTTGATCCTTGCATTACCAATTTTAACGAATCTTCCCGGACTGTTGTTTTCCCCTGACCTATCACGACCATTCACGACCTATGCTTCTCCGACACACTCCTGGACGCCACTAGGCATTGAAGGTTCAAGCTCGCGACTACCTCATGAAGTACAGTATTGAAGCCACTCGTTGGCACAGTCGGTGGCTTCTGATGAATCATGGGTCAGCAGGTGGAAAACATGTGTAAATTTTGGGGAGCAGAATTTCGAGACACCCAAATTGATCCAAGAGAATGCAACAACTGGGGGCACTTGCAACCTTGACCCACAGACCCTGCTGCGGCTTAGGAGAGGCTCTCCGAGGCGGTCAAGGCTTGGAGATGAGGATGAACCATATTTTTATTACAACGAGTATTAATTTCATACATTATGATACCATGTTGATCCATATATTGTGTATAGACTTGATAAAGATGGCTGGCACATACCAAATTTGACAATCATAGAAAAGCCAAATCACAATAAATCACTTGTTCTCCCTCATTCCGTTCTCCGTATCCTCGGCTCAAACATCGCCAGCCACAGCACAGGCCTTGTTGAAGGAACAACCTGCAGACCCCACGGCCTTTCTCTGTCGCTGGGCGCAAGCGACCGAAAACGTTTCATCATCAGTACCATATGTGGTCAGTTTGATCTTAAACTCACATTTGCATACCCTCCAGTACATTAAATCAACATAGACTCTGGCAGATAGGGGTTGGAAGATGAGTTTCCACTTAAAAGAATGCGGTCTATATTAATTTACCATAATTTACCAGAGGGTATAATAGTATGCGAATGTATGTGTGCATTGTGCATGCATGTGATGTTGAACATCTAGAATCTAGAAAGCACCGTTTCTTTGCTGAGAGCCAATCTTCTATCACCGTGCAAGCATTGTGGGCTTGTGGGTATTTGATGTTGGCAGCTAGGTGACATTTACGTTAGAAAGTTTATGGATTGGTCTCACGAATATGTGGACACCCCATCAGATCTTTATAGGGGCAACACTGTACCTGCAAAGAAGTCCTTGAACGCATTCATTGCTCCAGCATTTTATTGAGCAGCCGCTTGCCCAAGGTAAACAACTCACCGATTGGGACAAGGTGCGCTGGAAAATCTTCAGGTTTCTTTTGGAGCCAAGAGATACCGACAGATTATTGGATTTTGAACATGACCGGTACCTGAAGCGTCGTTAACTTACAAGAAACTAACATAGTTATGGAAAGCCCATTGTTTGCCTAGAAATCAATCATTGGTGTGTGTTTCCATGTCTATAATATTCACATACTGGGAAGCAATAGAATTCCAGAATCCTGATTTCTGGATTCGGTGTTGAAAGCCTTGGTGCTGCTGGATGGTGGTTTTCAGGGCTAGTTAACTATGCGATTCCTGGTGGCATGAAGCATTGCTCTCGCAATTTTCCCCCGAATAAAAAAAATGAAAAGCAATATGAATTCTGACTAATCAAAAGCAATCCAACCATTGAACAGCAATATAAATTCTGACTAATCAAAAGCAATCCAACCATTGAAAAGCAATATAAATTCTGACTAATCAAAAGCAATCCAACCATTGAAAAGCAATATAAATTCTGACCAATCAAAAGCAATCCAACCATTGACAAGCAATGTAAATTCTGACCAATCAAAAGCAATCCAACCATTGAAAAGCAATATAAATTCTGACTAATCAAAAGCAATCCAACCATTGAAAAAGCAATTTAAATTCTGACCAATCAAAAGCAATCCAACCATTGAACAGCAATATAAATTCTGACCAATCAAAAGCAATCCAACCATTGAAATGCAATATGAATTATGACCAATCAAAAGCAATCCAACCATTGAACAGCAATATAAATTCTGACCAATCAAAAGCAATCCAACCATTGAAAAGCAATAAAAGTTCTGACCAATCAAAAGCAATCCAACCATTGACAAACAATATAAATTCTGAACAAGCAAAAGCAACCCAACCATTGAAATGCAATATATTTTTTCTGAACAAGCAAAAGCAATCCAACCATTGAAAACCAATATAAACTCTGACCGATCAAAAGCAATCCAACCATTGACAAGCAATTTAAAATCTGAACAAGCAAAAGCAAGCCAATCATTGAAACGCAATATCTTTCCTGAACCAGCAAAAGAAAGCATTCCAACCATTGAGAAGCAATATGAATTCTGAGCAACCAACAGCAATCCAACCATTGAAAGGCAATATAAATTCTGAACAACCAAAAACAAGCCAACCATTGAAAAGCAATATGAATTCTGACCAATCAAAAGCAATCCAACCATTGACAAGCAATATAAATTCTGAAAAAGCAAAAGCAATCCAACCATTGAAATGCAATTTATTTTTTCTGAACAAGCAAAAGCAATCCAACCATTGAAAACCAATATAAATTCTGACCAATCAAAAGCAATCCAACCATTGACAAACAACATGAATTCTGCCAATCAAAAGCAATGCAATCCAACCATTGACAAACAATATAAATTCTGAACAAGCAAAAGCAATCCAACCATTGAAATGCAATATATGTTCTGAACAAGCAAAAGCAATCCAACCATTGAATACCAATATAAACTACTCTGACCAATCAAAAGCAATCCAACCATTGAAAAGCAATATAAATTCTGAACAAGCAAAAGCAAGCCAACCATTGAAACGCAATATCAATTCTGAACCAGCAAAAGAAAGCAATCCAACCATTGAGGAGCAATATGAATTCTGAGCAATCAAAAGCAATCCAACCATTGAAAAGCAATATAAATTCTGAACAACCAAGAGCAATCCAACCATTGACAACCAGTTTAAATTCTGACCAATCAAAAGCAACCCAACCATTGAGAAGCAATATAAATTCTGACCAATCAAAAGCAATCCAACCATTGAAAAGCAATATGAATTCTGACCAATCAAAAGCAATCCCACCATTGAACAGCAATATAAATTCTGACTAATCAAACGCAATCCAACCATTGAAAAGCAATATAAATTCTGACCAATCAAAAGCAATCCAACCATTGAAAAGCAATAAAAATTCTGACCAATCAAAAGCAATCCAACCATTGAAAAAGCAATATAAATTCTGAACAATCAAAAGCAATCCAACCATTGACAAGCAATATAAATTTTGACCAATCAAAAGCAATCTAACCATCGAAAAGCAAAATAAATTCTGACCAATCAAAAGCATTTCAATGAAAAAAGCATTTGAATTCTGACCAATCAAAAGCAATCCACCCAGTGAAAACCATATGATTTCTGACCAATCAAAAGCTTTTCAAGAAAAAACTTTTGAATTCTGACCATTCAAAAGCAATCCAACCATTGGAAACCATTTGATTTCTGACCAATCAAAAGCATTTCAATAAAATAAAAACACATATGAAATTTGACCAACCTAAAGCTATGTTTGTTTCCCTTGAACAACTTGATATAGGCATCATGATCAACCCACCGTGTGTTTTTCAGGCCTCGGCAGTCACCAAAGAGGCGGCCGCCCGGGACACCTGGGCAGTTGGCTCTCGGAGAACATCCCGACACTTTTAGCATCAAAAATATTGGGTTGATACACTTCTCATTAATGGCATTATCATGTGAATTTGTTTTTACTAATTTATATAAGTTATTCATGATGGTTGGTCCACAGTAAGGGGTTATATAATGTTATACTATTCGAAATGAACTGGGCATTATCACAATCCATGAGCTGGGACTTGCGTTAACCAACCAGGATCAAATGGAACGACAAGGTTTTGCACACTGCTCATTTGGGGAACCTGTAGGGAAGGCGTGTTATTTTATTTTGGCTCGCTGAAGCGAGTGATGGAGGGTCACAATTTGTCAGCAGTATCAGGTCCTAGGCACTGCCCCAACTGAAACAAGCCCTTGTTCAAACTGGTTTCTACAATTGTCCTATTGATATTTAGCAGCAATGGACAGGGAAACCAGAAAGTTCAGAAATGTCATGAAATGTATGAATTCCGGAAAACCTGCAGGTATCTACAGATATAATATTGGATATTATTGGTACTTAGAGGCTCCAAAAGCCATACTTCTTTCGGCTCCAAGTATCTCCTCCATCTATTTCTTTGGATACCCATAAACCGGCCAGCTTGACTATGTAGGTGTGGGCTCACCTTAGGGGGTTATAATAAGGTATAAACCCATGATAAATACATGATATACCATTGGAATGGTTGGGTTTATACTATGTCATACTACTGCCAATAACAATTTTCTTGTTACATATAGCATACGCGTCATACTTATACCTATACTTATGTCATACTTATACTATGGCATTTACTAAATTTACTATTGTTATATTACCATGTGTGGTGGTTTAAATCACCATCTACAGCATTGAAGAGACATGTTTTCCACATGGTCTCAGGCGGCGCCGGCAGCCTCGGAACTGCCCCAAGTCTTCGAGGCGGGGATCATGGTGATGAACCAATCAACGGTGCAACGCTGCGATTGAGAAACGTTTATGGTGGTTTCATGTGATCTGGTTGGTGGTTCCAAACATTTTTTATTGTCCATAATATATAGGATAATCCTTCCCAACTGACTAATATTTTTCAGAGGGGTTGAAACCACCAACCAGAATGTGGCTTATTGGTATTGAATGGATCATGAACAATACATTTTTGGGATATATGATATATGGAATCGGACCAGAATGGATTAGGTGACAGTAGAAGATGGTACTGGTATGAGTTTGAAACCTGCCTTGATAAACTTTGGGACAGGTAATGCAGCTTCGAACTTCAATACAGTATAGCATATTAGATGATTTGTAATGACCTCACTGTATCTATCTATTGTTTAACCATAGTTAGATGGGCCCAATATGCCAGCTTCTGGTGCTTTAAATCCCATGGTTTTACTACCATGTGTGCTGCTTAATTGTTTTATATCATCTTAAATCTCCATTGTTGGTAAATTCACCATTCAATCCCATACATGTATATGTATATATATATATATATATATTATGGTAATTTCAGGACCCGACAATTTAAAATAGATGTGTACTGTACCATATAAAGCCATATATTTGGGGGAGATATCCCCCAATCCATGGTAGGTACCTCCACTGAGAAGCGGCCCGGAACCGTTCCGCAGGACGAGTCGGTGAATCGCCTGCGCAAGGATGCGCGCGAGGCCTTCGTGCGTGCCACCGATGATGGATCCTTGGAGTCTGCGTTCCTTGGCCCATCGGGTCGTAGATGAGCATCTGGTAACATCATTGCCATGGGGAATTCAGCTCTAAATGGAGGTTTCACTGGGGATCATCATGGATCATCTCATCTATGGAACGATTTTCTGCCTTTTTTGCCATGGAAAATGATCCATTGAGTTCCATGTTCTCAGCGACAAGTCAGCGGAAGGAACTTGGAGGATCATCCCACGCAGAACTCGGGGGCTTCTAACCTCACGTACTGACCACTAAGTTTGGTCATCCCTCCAAGTAGATTGTGATTGCATATATAGTATCCAAAAACATGGAAGGTTGTAATTAGATGGATTACATGTATTATAATGATATAAATGAATTGTGGAAAAGTAAATCATCACTAGTTTAGTTTGCTTTTCTATTTTTGAGGATTAAATATAATGGATGGGTCACAATGACCTCACGTGACACTGGAATGATGGTGCATGTACATGGGAATCATCCCGAAATGGCCGTATGATAGCAGCAATTTTCAAGCTAGTGAGTTATTGTAATTCAGGAACGCATAGATGTCAGAGGATTTTTAAAATTCCCACTAGTTGGCTGGTTCATCTATAAAAGCTCCCCTCCCGATGAAAACCAACTAGTAAGTATAGAATATATATATAATTATATAATTATATATATAATAAAGTATACGTATGACATAACAAGTGCCAATTCTGCCTTAATCAACTATGGAAATCCGAAAAAACGCATAAATTGAGTTGGGCTTAAGTTGATTGGAAAATCATCTATAAATGGCATATTCCATTGCTAAGCAGCTACCGGTATCTATATTTACTATTGAATCAGATTATATCGGCAGCCAAGGAGCTACGAATATCAACTATCCAATGGACACAGGGATGAATAGATCCAATGGCAAGTCAATTGAGCAGTGGAGTATCCTACGGGGCCCGATGCCCGATTCTGTGTTGGATTGCAAGTTGTGCCAAAGGGTCTCAATGTACTTTGTTCTTTCGTCCACATATGTTCACCAAAATTTCCGTTGTAATGGGAAAAATGATGGTCAGCCATGAAATTGTATTGGCTACCCTATTTTGAGGTAAACCATACATCGTGTTATCTCTATATATATATATACATACATGTAATATATGAATACTGTACGTTATATATATATATATATATATTAAACACAATATGTTATATACATAGGATTTGGGGAATCATCCCTGCTTATTGGCTGAATGATAACTTACCCAGATTGCTGGGTTCAATGACAAAAACATGGGTGACGTCAACCACAGAGACCGGGGATGTTCAGCCAAGAGAAGTTGAGATTGAACATGATTTAAATAACAACGGTTGGGTTTGTTTTTAACAACCATCCAGGTGTGGGCACCTGGGAAGAGGCTTCCTGTAAGCATGGCGCCATTGGAAAATCTTGGTGTTTTGTCTAAACGGAAAAATCATGAACAATCATCAATTGACATGGAAAAAGGGTTGGATGTGTTCCATGCTTTAACTCAATGTTCCTTGAATGATGGAGACAAACACTTTCCACAAACAGATGCAAACAACATCCCATAATATAATTACTCAATGAAACAAGCATGCCCAACACCCCAAGTCCCTTTGCCAGCCTGTCTACATCTGCGTAGACATGGAATGATTTGGAACATGTCCAGGAAATCAGCTGGTTTCACATGGCCCCAGGTTGAACAGCGTGAAAGGCGGCCGCAATGCTTCTCAGCTGGCACCAGTTAAGCCAGCTGTGAAATTTACCCCTCCTCATTGGTTATCAAAGGAGGTTATCAATCCCATCCTGATATTAAAGACCTCTTCAATCCTCAGTAGTCCCAAATGTATCCAAATATCGTTAAACTTGCTACGAACCCATGGTTCCTGGTGTTGAATATTGGGGAGAATTCCAGATCCTATCTGGCCTGGTTTATTGATGTCTATTGGCATAGCCGCAACCAGTATCTCATGGATCCGGCACTGACTTTGTACACTCCTGCGTAGGATTGAAATGAGTTGCATGCCATGCGTATCTCCTCATGTCATGAGTCATATAAAGTTATAACTGCTACGTGTCTTTGTTTAATTCGAGATGTCAGGTATTGTTGTTGTGATGCATGAACATCTTTGCAGCCTTGGTAGGATTGAAGTTGAGACTGGATCTGAGATCATTGGCTGAGCATTGGTTCTTTGCGACTCTGTGTTTCATCACGGGCAAGGTCAATGTGAAGTAGGAAACCAAGGCGGCTCTTTGTAATTCTTTGTATATGCACACGTTGATTCGAAACTCTTTGTCATGAAACATCCTTAGAAACGGGCGATTTGGGAACAGAATTGCAGCACTATAGTGCAGCCCATTCTCACCAAGGCCCATGGTAAGGATGGTGGCAGCAAGGACTCCGCCGGCAAGGCTCGGACAGTTGTGGGAATTCTATGCGGAGGAAGGGAATGTGGTATTTGAAGAAATGGTATGCAGAGCTTGCCTGCCAGCTCCGCAATCCCCAATGTGGAGCTATAACTCGCTCATTCACCAACCTGACAACTCTGGAAACACTGGGGATGCACAATGGTGCCCCATGAATTTTCCGTTATATCATCACTCTCCCACCGTATCACCAAACAATTCCTATAATCTTACCATACATGTCCCATAAACATCACATTATATCAGTTTTCATTTCCAATAAATTTCCCTGCGCAGTTTATACATTTCCATTTGTCCATATGTATCCCATATTTTTTCCCCATTAATTGTTCATATTTTTCCCGTGAATGTCCTTTGCCTACCAATTTCCTATACCTTTCCTACACACTTCTCATAGAATCACAATGATTATTCCAAAAATCGCCCCATCATTGTCCCCATAAATTTCCTCCAAAGAGTTCATTATTTATTCTACCAGGTCCGACAATTTTCAATCTATGTTTCTCCTAAATGCCCCCCACAATATCACAATTGATTATCCCACCATGTTTCCCTCATTTCTTGTTCATAATTTTCCGGAAGCAGGTTCCCTGCAGGTCCAGTTCCCCAATTTTCATCCATCTTCCATAGAGCCACAAAATCTCCTGCGAGGTGGTGGCCCATAGCTAGCTGAGTTGGTGATAACTCCAATTTCACTGGGATTTATGTTTTGATCTAGTTGGTTGGGGTTATAAACCAACTTATATTTTGGTTTTGTGGCAGGTACCTCCATAATTTATTCGAGGATCATGGTAGCTATATCGAACAAGTCAGCTATATTTTTAGCTACCATAGTTTGAAAACTATCATAGTTGCGTCAGTTGTCGAGAGAGAGATACATTTGTTAGGTAAACCATACATATATACATATATCGTACATGTATAGTTCACCACTTTTTTGGGGCACCACTTGGGGCCGCCTTTGGCGCTCAAGGAAGACGTTCGCCTCCGGGTCTCCAATCTCCTGGTGGACTCCGCCGAGAACGGCGACTTGGAACGGGCCTTGGCCTCGGTGATGAAGGCCCGCAACGGCGTTATTTAAGGAATGGATCGATTCGGAGATATATACAATTGGATACCATGAATATAAGGTATAAATTTAATAACTATAACTATATGGATATCATGATATAGTTGGTATTATCTATAAAGAATAACTATTACCTTTGGATAATTAATCATACTATCATAGATTTTCATGAATATATCTATGGATAATTGATATATCTGCAGTTTTAGATGAATTTGCACAATTTACCTGGATATACTCTACAATTGATTCGGAGATACATGGATGTACCTATAGTTGGATGTCATGAATATATGTTTTTGGATAATTTGATCCTGATATTTTCATCTACGTCCTACATTTAGATATAATTCGAATATATAATTGATTTGAATCAGGGATATGACTGTAGTTATAGATGGGATTATTTGCATGGATATATAATATGCGAGCAAAATAGTTGGATGTGTTTAGACAGAATATATTTCTGGTGTGCAGTGGGGGTAAGTCATAGGTAGAAGCATGGTAATTTACCTTGTAAGTTGGGATTTAACCATATACAATGCCTTGCAGCAATGGTTGTATAACCACTTTTGGGATCTATTGGGTGGGGTTGCTGTGGATTCGCATAGTTTTATTATTGAAACCAGGTGGGATTTCATTGGGAGATAATGGGAAAACCATAGTGCAATATGTTGGATAGTTTGGATAGAATCCACGTCAACCAACCAACAATACGAGTCGGCTGTGCGTCAAAATGAGGGTACCCTTGAAACATCCAATCTTCATGGGAATGTGATTCAACATGTTTTTGTTTGCTTGCTTGATTTGGGGAAACAAATCACACGAGGATTGTGTGGTGTTTGTGTAGTATAGGTAAATTATACCTCATACCGACTCATCCCGCCATATATATATATGTTGCTGCCCTTCGTATGCCCGGTGAGAGTGATTAAGACCCACTTTCAGTGGTTACATAGCTATATACGTATAATATATACAAATGAATATACAAATAAATGTGTATATATATATATATGTAAAATAGTGATATCCATGTTTTATTATCTAGCTAGAGGCTGCCTACCCTGGATGAAAGCCCAATCGGCCCCCTGGTCTTTGCATCAAAACCGCTTGTAGTTATGGGTCGTAATCCCTCGTTTAAAGCATTCCCGTGACCTTCCTGGCGAACATGGCGAAAGTGCCGTTTTTTTTTAAATGACCATTTTAGACGATTTATAGCTAAACCTCCAAAAGATAGAAACAAACAGCATTGTTTCAACAGGATTTCGCCGTTCCTCTCTTTTTGGAGGCTGTGACAAAATTATTGGCTTTCCCTGTGCCATGTTGAGATGACCCCAGCACTTCTCCGGTCAGGAGGGACTTGGAAAAATGTCCAAGGACAGGGGATGTGAAACCATATTTGTTTCGCTTCAGCTTGGGACGCTGGAATGGTTCTGCTGAACTCATACCAACTGGATGTATGATCACTCTTGGGATCCCAGACCATTCGTGAAGGCTGTCACTGCCTGACATGGCGAAATATTCCACTCGTGGTTACAGTACACATTATTTTGTTGTAAAAGATGTTGTTTGCCTTTTTGACCTATTCACTATTCTCCTCCATCCAAGTTTTCAGAGTCTGTATGTTTCCATGTTCATACTTGAAAAACAATTTGTATACCAATTTGAATGCATACACTGTATATAATGTGCGTACATGATTTGTACAATAGAGTTTTGGTCATATGTACATTTTAGCACATACTGGTTTTATGGGAATTTTCCCTTTCAAACATCGGATTTTGATCAGATGATCCCCGCTTGAAGAAGGAACAGTACATGGAGAAGATCAAACAAGATGCCGCGGGTCAAAACCAAAAACCTGAGTTTCTTGGATTCCCGAATGGAGCGTGCAAAAAAGGTGAGGAAAAGAGGTCATTGTTCCGCCAAAGAAATGATTTTCCCTCTCAAGGACCTTCAGCACCTTGCTGAAGGTTCCGACATTTCGTTGTGGCTCTGGAGGTTGTTGGTAATATAGGCGCTGCTCCGTGACATGGGTTGTAACTGCAAGCAGTTATAATTTCGAAATTGCCTGAGGTTCTATGCAGAAGGTGATGTCTCTTGGTTGATCAATGGGACAACGGCCTTTAAGCGGCCTTGCTTTGCAGCTGCCTTTTATTGATTGAAATGAATCCTTTACCAACTGCCCAAGACAGAATGAATCAGAATAAACTGACCAGGAATTTCCAAGACTTGCAATGTATTGTATACCCAGTGAATTATGTGATAGTTTTGCCCTTAGTAGAGCCATCCTTGCCTTTGTTGCTACCCACGACCAATTATACGTGCTCTTCGTTGGTGAAGCAGCACCACGAGAATGTCTTGGATGTCGTGTCAATCCTCGTGATTTGCTTTTCCGGATTTATCGTGTTCCTTCCAGAAATCTCAATCTAGCAAGTCACGTGATTTCAATTCGCATGTTTCAACATTCTGGGTGAATCTCACTGGAATATTTAGGGGCCCACTATCCCAAAAATAGGCTTCTTTCAGATTGCTGAAATAATCTACCAGTAGTACCGCACAAGGCGGTGGCGGAAGTTTCAAAAATAGGAAACCTATAGGAGAGCTTGGTTGTTGTGAATCAGGGATGGCAGAGCGAAGCCACTGATGGATTGAAAAGTGCTTGAG
>Ga0126342_10012481_pt1 | contig 15149 bp, 17 predicted proteins | sample Cyp1metagenome_FD_92528 | JGI IMG/M metagenome (GOLD analysis project Ga0126342, IMG submission 92528) | Coral microbial communities from Lord Howe Island, Old Settlement Bay, Australia - Cyphastrea 1 metagenome | ecosystem: Host-associated > Invertebrates > Cnidaria > Coral ...
GATGAACCCGGTATGTGTCAACATGAATTCACTGCAATGATATGTCTCGATATGTCTCGATGACTATCCCTTGACGATGATATCGTTGAACGATTGGATGCTCTATGGCTGTCGATCTGCCAATTCCAAACCACGAGAATAATAACTGTTGGAAAGTTTCATCAGCTCTGCAGTTGTAGGAACGTCGTCGGCACGTCTGGGGTGCTAACGCTGGTGGGTTGTTTGATGGAGACCTCCACAGGACTGCAATGCTTCAATCTCCTATTTCCGGCACTTTCCAGACACAAGGGAAGACTGAAACATGGCTCTGCTTGCAAGAAAGGGAAAGGAAATGAACATTGCACTGGCGGGGGCACTACCATGATGGGCATTTCAACCATGCAAATTGTCAGAAGTCTATCTCGTTTTCTTGAAGTCAACCCGCAAGTACTCAGTTTCAACTACAACATGTTCTTTTTACATGCCACACATTGCTATGCATTGCCACGCATTGCTATGCATTGCCATGTAGCTATGTTTGGCAGCTCAGATCCCAACGTGGAAAGTACTGCTTGCACTGGAGACCTCAGGATACTCCGACCATTCGCAGTTTTTCTTCAGACAATTTTGATATAGCAAATGTTCATAAATTTCATAAATGTTCATATTTCACCTGTCTTCTTTTTCTGCAAATGGCCGGTAAAATGGTCGACGCTGCGGCCGGCCACGCCCAGCCATGCTGCCAAAACACGTTGGCTTCGGAGTCTCACCAGACGAGCTCTCCTTCGAGTCTCCATTGAGAATTGAGAAGAGTGCTACTCTATGGCATAGACTCTATGCTGCCTATGCTACTCTAGTCCTCACAAGTGATTGTTACCGATTGCTACTAATGATGGTTACTACTGATTGGTACTGAAGATTATTTCTAGTGATTGTTTTTCACAGAACCCAGGGTCCAAAAACCACTGTGAAAACTGAATCTTCGGTCCTCTTGCACGGATGCTTCCTGGCCACAGTGAGCTCATCAAAACATCAAAAGTCCGATCCAAGCATGACGATGCCATGCATCAACTGTGGACCATGCATTCCTTATACCCTCAAACGTACCAACCTCCAGCCTCCAACCTATCCTTCAACGTTGAAATTCGCAAAGTTGCTATTCGTGCCTTCTCTTCTGCAGGTTGCTGCTCTGAGAACCACCTCACAAAGGAAAGATTCGACTGAACACCTCGAAATACCTCGAATATCATCAACGGAGTTCGATCCGAAGATTCAGGGAAGATTCAGGAACATGCAATCAGCTGGACTGTGCCTGAACGATGGGAACCAGGAGCTTTGCGCCTGGCAGTGACCCGGCAAATTATGTCCAATGCTATGCTTTTCTCGTCTTTTCTCATGTGCATTTATGCCATCTGCTTCGACTTCAGATTTTGATGGGAAGTGTGAAATATGTAACATGCTGGTATGTCACGCAGTGATATGAATCCAGATTTCAAATGTCACATTCTTTCAAATTCACACATTTCCATACGTTTCTTTTGTCTAAGAGTTTCTTAAACTATGGAAAATCATGCATAGTCATATTACATGTACATACACATACCATATGCCTTTTGCTGCGTGAATGACATGAGTTACGTTGCGCAATGACAAACCACGAAGCGCAGCCTTTTCCGCCGCCGCCGGCACCGCCGGCACCGCGGCCGCAGACGGGGGCGGCTCCGGCCTGGCGCAGAAACTGAAACTATTGAAACGTTAGAGAAATGAAAAGTATAATAGATCTATGTATGTATGTGTATATATATATATATATATATGATGTGTGTATTCAGTATATCGACTGAAAGAATGTCAAGCATTGTCAGTATATCATATTGCTGAGATATCGTCAGTATGGTGACCTTTCTCAGTGCTGCAGGCAATTTTCACACCATGATGGAAGCATCGGAGGTATCCCTCACAGTGTTGCTTACAGTGTTGCTCACCGTGTCCAGCAAGCAATTTACGAAGTCCATGGATGCATCTCCAACCAAAACAGCATCGAAAATTTTCAAATATTGCTCGAATTTCTCCTCTGACGGTTCACCCAAGAATGCGATCTTCAACGCAGGAGTTTCTGGCAAACCTGCTAAAGGGTTGCAATCTGAAGGCTTATCGCCCAAGAGCAGAACCTGTGTTCTTCCTTCTGCTCGAGTCATGAACTCTGGAACGAGCTTCAAAGCGTGGACCTTCTCAGGTGATGTCACACTTACTGCAGCTTCCTCTAGGCTATTCGACAACAAAACTGTATTGGATGGCAGCGGAGCGCCGGATTTCTCCAGGATTGGTACTAAAAACTCCCGAAGACCTGCAGAGACTACCAAGAATGGTACATCCCATCGATTCAGCCAGGCAAAAGTCTTCTCCAAGCAATCTCTGACACGCACATTGCTATTGGCAAGACAAGCTGGTGCAAAACGGCTGAGCTCATGCTGTGCACTTAAGTGGTGAAACGCATCGAAAAAGCGACGTGAAATCACAGCCTGTTTTGCAGGGTCGTTGTCGCTCCTTGCCAGGCGTTCTGCCGCAGTAATGCTGTTCCACTCATCAAAGTCTCGAAATGTTTGCTTCACTTCGTCCGGAAGAGACATGGCTCCATCGAAACGGCGCAACATGATGTCATGGCATTGATCTCCGGGTAGGCCATCCTTGCCGAAGTAAGTCGTCAACCTTAGGAAACACATGGAAACACTGAAACTCACCCATGGCCACAACTCAAAAAGATGGGTCAAAGTGCCCAAGTAAGAAATGAATAGAAATGAAGTGTTTGCCGCGATTTTGGGTGTATCAGTGTTGCTCTGTTGCTGCCACGGCAAATTCTCGTTGTGGCATTGGGAGACATCATAAGTGCAATCCACTTGGTCCACGGTTTGTTTTGCACATCCTTTTTGCAACAGGTGGTTTGGATGGTTTGGTGATAACCATCAAGCTGGTCCAAGCAGCGTCTGATCAAAGTCGGTGATAACCATCAACTGCTCGGGTCCAGCTTGACATAGCTTCATCACCATATTGTCAAAGCCAGCGCTGAAGCGTGAACCGACTGGAGCAGCAGCCATCAAATGTGCTAACTGTAGAGGGCTCATGGCTCCGAGAAAACGCACAGCGAAACTCGCACAGAACTTGATATCAACCCTAGCTCATGATCAGAAAGGCTCTCTCATGCGAGCGGAGCTTCAGTGTCCTTGTTGCAAGTGTTGCTATGTTCTGTTGGGCGTGTCATTTCCTGCGCATGTGTCATACATTACAACAGCTCGGGCCAGTGCAGTGACAGGGTAGCTTCACACTCACTATGGTTTGCGAGAATATCTGCCCTACGGAGCAGTCGTTGAGTCGTTGAGTCGTTGAGTCTGGTGAGTGAAATCTCGGATTCTGTGGCAAAATCAGCATGTTGTTTGATGTTGTTTGTTAATGTCCAGGAAATTCGCTTGTTTGTTTTCGTTTCAAACTCCTATCTTGTCATAAGCTCATAAGTTCTTGGAGCTTACTAGGTCTTCGAATCTTGAACCATGTTTGGCCTCAACAATACTTGAACTGCGACACTATTCCAGCGAACGAGTTGGGCCCCATCTTCCCTTTCAGCCACTTTTGCTCCAGCCACCCAAAGCATGCCTTGGCTTTCTCCTCAGGTGGTTGATTGGATTCACTTTGCAGGGCTTTCAACAGCCGGCGAAGAACTTCAAACTGCGACTTGCAACAAAGCCATACAAACATATACAAATCATACACAAACCATACAAAGCAACAAGCACTGCAAGATTGCTGCAAGATCTTTGCCTCCAGGAGAGCCACGAGGAGCTTTCCGCTTGAGCACCTCATGAAACTGACAAGGGATTGACAATCTTTCAGTTGTCGTATCGCAGCCTGGCGACCTAGTGGCTTGATGAAGGTGCTGTCTGTTGATAAGTACGTTTTGAGTACGGTTTGAGTAGCCAGGCTTTGTCTCTGGGAGGTGTCCCTCTGGGAGACCTCCCTCTCTCCGAAGCGTGATGGGAGGAGCCAAGCTAGCCTGGCATTCAGTGGCACAAGTTGACCGGAGAAACCCAGTTGACAAAACAATTATGGAAACAACTTGTAGAATCTTGTAGACGACTTGTGAAACAAAGGCAAACCACGTCTTGACTCAAGCTGCGTCATGCGCGTACCAGCTCTTTTCAGGTTCAGGTTCAGGTCCTCAAATTTGGCAGCAGTAGGCAAAGGCTTCTCTTTGACACGATGAAAGGTGCAACATGGTGCAACAAAAATTTTGAAAAATCAGAAACCAAATGAGACCAAAAGCAAAAATGAAGAATAATCCCTTGAGGGATTAGCTAAGCGAGGACTCTCTGGACAAAAGCTGAGGTCGAGTGCTCTTTCGCATCTCTGGAGGAGGGTGCTCTTCGTATCTTGCAGCAGATCAAGTTGTTGACAGCAACACTACTGGATTGATGCAACCTTCTTGCTTTCCAATTGTTTCCGTAAATCTCAAGACTACAGATTTTTTTTGTTTTGTCTTTGTTCCCGTTTGTCTTTGGACAAAGTGGTGGGAAGGTACTGAATTCAGGCTGAAAGAGTGACTCTTTCCAGATGTAGTTGGTTTGCCAATTCATGTTCCATTGTCAAATCACTTTCTGGTTTTGCATTTCTGTTCATCTTGTATGATAACAAATCATTTAATCCAATTTTCCGTCCCTTTTCTCGGGTTCGTCTCGCTGTTTCTGTCCCCCTCTATGCCTGGGCTGAAGCCAAGTTCCCACAGATGGCATGAAACGGAAGTCATCCTGCGGTGTGAATCCAAAACAGAAACTCTTTGCACAATGGACATTCAGAATCATTGACCGAATATGATCGAATCCAAGTGCAAACTGTGTTGGTGTTCAAGTCCAGCCTGTGGGAAGGCTTCAGTCTCCTGACAGCAATTGATTCCAATCCAGAAGCAAATACAATTTTAAACTAGTGAGCCCAGTGAGCCTGGTGAGCCCCTTCACATCCAATCTGAAATTTCATGATATGTTTATGTATTCATATAGATTATATGTATATATATATATGTTCGAAGGAAGTTTAGAAGTCAAACTTCCGACAATATGGACAGATGAAAAGAGGCAGAGAGAAGAGAAAGATTAGAAGAGAGAAGATCAGAGAAGAGAAAGAGTCACAAGAAAGAAGTTCCAGGTGCGCGAAAAGGTAGGAAAGTCGCGAAACACTGTGTTTTTCCAATGATTTGTGGCTCCGGAAGGTCGAAAAGTAGGCTCGCTAAAGCGGCGGGTGCGGAGCCAGCTGGCCAGCTGAGAGATGAAAAATTGCACACCGTTGAGGCGCGAAGCACATTTCCAAATCAAAATGTGCAAAACACCTCAGCTTCAGAGCACCTTTAGAAGTTGCGATGTCGAAAAAGTGCGCACCGTTGTGGCGCGAAGAACATGTCGAAGTCAAAATGTACAAAAAACACCAGGTTCGGAGCACTTTTAGAAGTTGCGATGTCGAAAAAGTGCACGCCGTTGTGGCGCGAAGCACATTTCGAAGTCAAAATGTTAAAAACACCAGGGGTTCGGACACTTTTGAACGTTCAGATGTCGTTTCGCGTGGCAGGCGCAAGGGATTGTGCACCTTGTCAAAAGCGAGCAAACGGTGAGGGTTTGTAGCATTTCCAAAAACGATGGCAGGCGTGGGACATTTGAAGAGGATCTGCAAAGATGTATTTTCCGTGGCAGGCGCAGTACAAGAGACATGTTTATCAAAGATGTTAGGAGGTCCGGGCGCTGATTTCCTGAGAGGGGTTGCATTTTGGAGCATCAGATCTACTTCAGGTTTGCTGAGATAGTTTTGCGTGACCGGTGCAGCACTTCGTATGACCTGGCATCACTTTTTCGTGGCAGGCGCAGTACTTTAGACAGGTCAGGTGGACTGGAAAAATCGCAAAACGCAATGGTACGAGTTCGTCAGCTCTGCACTCAACTTTCCATTTTTGAAGGAAGTCTCGCAGAATTGCTTCGTTTTTGATGTTGCCAACTTTGAAAAATGAGGCAGTCTCGCAGAATTGCTTCGTTTTTGACGTTGGGAAGTCTCGCTGAGTTGCTGCGTTTTTGATGTTGTCAAGTTAAAGAAATTCAGGAAGTCTCGTAGAATAGCTTCGTTTTCAAGCGTGCAGATAGACAGATAGATAGACAGACAGACAGACAGAGAGAAAGATAGATAGATAGATAGATAGACAGATAGATACAGATAGATAGATAAATAGATAGATCGATCGATCGGTAGATTGATAGATAGATAGATCGATAGATAGATCGATAGATAGATAGATAGATAGGTAGGTAGGTAGGTAGTCAGAGAAAGAGAGAGGAAGAGAGGGAAAGAGAGAGAAAGAGAGAGAAAGAGAGGAGACCTCAACCACCTTTCGGTCCATCAGTGGCTTCGCTCTGCCATCCGTGATTCACAACAACCAACCTCTCCTATAGGTGTCCTATTTCTGAAACTTCCGCCACCGCCTTGCGCGGCACTACTGGTATTAATTGTTATTTTACTGTTCTTATTATTATTATTACCCGTAGTCCCGCACAAGGTGGTGGCGGAAGTTTCAGAAATAGGACACCTATGGGAGAGGTTGGTTGTTGTGAATCACGGATGGCAGAGCGAATCCACTGATGGACTGAAAGGTGATTGGAGTTGTGTTTGTTGGAATGGATGCAATGGTTGCAGCGGACCTCACCCGCAACTGCTGGATGTAGTGTGGCGTAGTGCAGCTGTAGCTGTAGCTGTAGTGTAGTGGAGTTGTAGTTGTGGTGTAGTGTAATTAGTGTAGCGTAGTTGCAGTTTCATTTGCGGTGGTGTAATGAGTGTAATGGAATGTAATGTAGGGTACTGTAGTGTAGTCTAGTGTAGTGTAGTGTAGAGTAGCGTAGCTATAGTTGTAGCTGTAGTTGTAGCTGTAGTTGTAGTTAGTGTAGTGTAGTCTAGTGCGGTGCGGTGTGGTGTAGCGTAGTCTAGTGTAATGTAATTAGTGTAGTGTAGTGTAGCATAGTGGAGTGTGGTTGTAGTTGTAGTTGGAGTTGTTGGTGTAGTTGTAGTTGTAGTTGTAGTTGTAGCCGTAGGTGTAGTGTAGTGAAGTGCAGTGAAATGTAGTGTAGTGTAGTGTGGCGTAGTGTAATGTAATTAGTGTTTAGTACAGTGTAGAACCTAGCTGTGGTTGTAGTTGTAGTTGCAGTGTAGTGTGGTGTAATTGAGTGTAGTGTAGTGAAGTGAAGGGGAGTGTACTGTAGTGTGGTGTAATTAGTATAGCATGGTGTAATGAAATGTAGTGTAGTTGTAGTTGGAGTTGTAGTTGTAGTTGTAGTTAGTGCCGTGTAGTGTAGTGTAGTGTAGTCTAGTCTAGTCTGGTGTGGTGTGGTGTAGTGTAGCGTAGTGTAGAGTAGTGTTTTGTAGTGTGGTTGTTGTAGTTGTAATTGTAATTGTAGTGTCGTGGAGTGTAGTGTAGTGAGTGTAGCGTAGTGTAGCGTACCGTAGCGTAGAGTAGTGTAGTGTAGTGCAGTGCAGTGCAGTGTAGCGTAGTGTAGTGGTTGTAGTTGAAACTGGCACAAAACTTGAACGTTTTGCTCACTTTTGACAAAATGCACAATCCCCTGCGCCTGCCAGGCAAAACGACATCTGAAACGTCCAAAAGTGCTTCGAACCTCTCAGTTTTTTCCACGTTTGACTCCCACGTGTGCTTCGCACCACAACGGCGTGCACTTTTTTCGACATCTCAACTTCCAAAAGTGGTCCAAGACCGTCAGTTTTTAACACGTTTGACTTCGAAATGTGCTTCGCGCCAAAACGGCGTACACTTTTTCGACATCTCAACTTGCAAAAGCGCTCCGAAGCTGAGGTGCTTCGTACATTTTGACTTCCAAATGTGCTTCGCGCCACAACGGCGTGCAACTTTTCATCTCTTATCTGAACAGATGGCTCCGCACCCGCCGCTTTAGCGAGTCTACTTTTCGACCATCCGGAGCCACAAATCATAGGAACAACACAGTGTTTCGCAACTTTTCTACCTTTTCGCGCACCTGCATCTTCTTTCTTGTGACTCTTTCTCTTCTCTGATCTTCTCTCTTCTGCTCTTCTCTTCTCTGACTCTTCCCATCTCTGCTTTCCATCTGTCCATATTGTCGGAAGTTTGACTTCTAAACTTCCTTCGATCATGATTGTCATTATTGTTATTATTACTATTATTATATTATTATTATTATTACTATTATTATTATTATGTAATGTTTCTATATTATCTTGTTCTTTCATTGTGTCTGAATCAAATGCGATGTCTCCGCTCCACACCTTGGCTTCGCAAAGTGCGATGGGAGCCCTGTTGGAGCTCTCACCTTGGGGCCATTTGAACCACTTGAACGACTTGAATCCAAGATTTCGGTAATTCTGCACTTCCAAGCCTATCTCGTTCAAAACTGCAGGGAATCTGCTGAACTTCACACAAAGTCCAAGGGCGTGCTAACTTCCCTGTTGGAATCGATTGGAATGGGTTGGAATGGCATGTTCCACGAGCCTTCCACTTCTGCCACTTCTGCCACTTCTGCCACTTCATCCACCTCATGGTCTTGTGCACCTTCGGGACACTGAGTGGAAAGCCATGGACAGAAACACAACTATAAGTAACTACAACTCTGAACTGTTGGAGATCACCATGAGATGTTCAAAAAGACATATGTTTTGCATATATGTTGCACACATTACATCACATTACATCACATTACATCACATTACATCACATTACATCACATTACATCACATTACACGTCCCATATATTATTTATCGTTTCTTTATTATTTCTTCATCATACGAATCATACATCTACATTTATCTGCACGGTGCAGTGATGCAGTGATGCAGTGACATGGCCACGGTGGCCACGGTGGCCACGGTGGCCACGGTGGCCACGGTGGCCACTGGCGAAATCTCAGAGTCTCCGAGATTCTCAGCCCATCTCAGCTGAGAAAGTGATCTGAAACCTTTTTAACGATAAGAAAACCTCAAAAAACTGTTTACAGAACCTGTATGAAAAAATATAATATTTGCAAATGTGTTTTTCTTCGCAAAATAAACATTGCTGAGATCACGTGTGATCTCTGATCCATGCGATGGCCAGAGTGTTGTAGCAACTGAAGCCAAGCCCAAAACATGAAATTTCTCTAAATTTCCCTCTCCAAAAGAACCATGACCCAAAGGGTCCCCCTCTCCATAAAATGAGACATCCGGCTCCTCTGAAACCAAAAACAGACAAAGTTCATCAAATTTTGTTCTACTGAAATGTTCGGGAAAAGGTTTAGGGGACCCGGGCTGTACCGAATTCCAATATGTTCAACAATTTTCAACAATAGTTTTTTTTTAAGTTCAACAGCATGTCCAACACTGACTCGAACATAACGGCATAGCATCGAACGGCATCGAATTCCAATGGCAGGCAGCTTGTTGGAGCGGCACCTTCTGCCATGTCCAGCATGTCCAGCTCTTCGAAGCCTTCTTCGAAGCCTTCCAATTGTGACAGAGCACTTCTTGGAGAACGGAAACGTTGAAACGTTGAGGCAAGACATGGCAAGACAATGAAAGTGTGTGTTTCTAAGTGTGTGTGCGTGAACTTAGAACGAGGTGTCGGCGGGAATTTCTTACATTGGATGCTGTGCCTCTGTGCAATTCCGTGCCCCCTGTAGTACATCTTGGACCGAAATTCATTCACTCCATTCGTTGGTTCATCAATGTTCATCATGGTTCATCTTCCCGGCCTTGGCCTTCAGCTTCAGCATCCGGCCAGGGGATTCGGCAAGGCCTGTCACGGCGGCAGATTCTGCATCGATCATCGATCTGCATCGGTGCTGCATTGCGCATTGGCTGCCTTGGCATAAGCCAACTGCCCACCGAAGGTCTGTACTTAAAGGCCAAGTCCTGCAAGGCCAAATCAAACGACCATAAAACTCTTGTATGTTTTTTGTAAATCAAACTCATGTGTTCTTCATGTTCTTCTACTTTCTTTTCGCGACTTTCGGAGAAAGAGGTCAAGTCAGCTCTTCAACAGATTGATTCATTTCTTGGTAATTCTTGGTTTCTTGGTGTTGCGCATTTTGTTGCCTTTCTTCGGTTTCATGAGTTTCCTTTTGTTTCCTTCGGTTTCATGCAAGCTTTGTCCTCTCTCTCGACATCTCTGTGCACTTCACATGGCCTCAACTTGGCAATTTCGAGACCCTTTACTGACAGGGACACGGACATGGTCCATGGAGTCATGGAGTCATGGAGTATGCGGGACGAAACTGAGCTCTTTGCCCACTATGCCCACTTTGCCCCTCCAAAATTTCATCCTGACAGATTCCGGAGGTGGAAATGAGATTTGACTCGACGCAGGTAGCAAGGCCGCAAGGCCTCCACCGCAGGAGCTTCCAGTGCCTCCCAAGGTATTCATGGTGATTTATGGGTGATTTATGGGTGATTTATGGTGATTCACGATTCAGAGTGTCGTGGTGTAAGACAAAGCGTGACATATCCTGTGTCTCCGACGTGTTTTCATCTGGTTTCATCTCTTTTCTGTCATGTGTTTTCTGGTCATGCTGGGTTTATGTCGGAATGCTCGAGACGCTGAGGTGCTTACCGCCAGTGAAGGCGAAGATGGCACAGAGAGAACCTGCCGCACCGACGACGAATTCGATTCAACTTTCGGTCCCAGGCAAACCTCACAGGTCAGATATTGTAACATGGTTGAGGATACATTTAGAACTATTTAGATATTTGAGACAAGAAGACCTTGCCCAAAAAAACGCGTAGCACAGCGTAGCTGGAAATTCAATGGCTCCTCAAGATCTGCCTTAGTCCGTCCCCAGAAGCTCCAGCGGCCAGGGTCTGCGCTGGCTTCACCCTGTGCCTCGCAGAGAATGTGGACAGCCGAGTTCATAGTTGAAGTAGTCAGGAAGTATTTGGATGCTTGCAACGTGTTTCAACATCTTTCAACATGTTTCAATCCTAAGTCTTTTTGAGAAACAAGATGAAACAAGTATTTGCCCGGCGCCTGGAGTCGCTCAAGTGCCATGGCATGGCAGCGCAGCAGTTCCGTCGCAGGTAGAGAGACGCGGAGTCGCTGCAGCCGCGCCTGGCAGAAACAATCAGAAACTAAAAAATGCTATAAATCAGAAATAAATCAGAAGCTTACAAAAAATGTTCTCCAACAATCAGCTATAAATAGCTAAATAGCTACGAGATGCTACGAGTATAAGAAGAGAACGTGAGAAAACTAATTAGAACTAGTTGTACATAACGAATCGATACTAATCGTAACTATTCGGATCCAATAGAGGAAGAAAAAGAGAATGGTAGAAAGAGAACCAATAGAGAACGAACCAAACAAAGCGAGAGCATCGGAAGAGAACCAACGAAACTTGATACGAGTGATACCAAGTTCTCTAAAGAGATATCGGGAGTGTAGTTCTCTAAAGTTCTCCAAATAGCAGGAACTACACAGAGCATCCGAGAGTTACACAGAGAACTGACGAGAACTGACCTGCTCGTGCTCCGGCAGCTGGACGGAACGACTCTTCACCACCAGAGTGCAGTATTCCGCCTGCTCTTCACAAAGTGGACACGTGGAAACACGTGGAAACACGTGGAAACACGTGGAAACACGTGGAAAGCCTGTAGCCGAAGTCGAGAGAGGTTCTCTTCCGTGAGCAGCTGAATGAAACGACTTGCCTCAGGACAGTCAAGCACTTTTGCTGCTGTCTGCTTGTGCTTACAGCATCTTACAACATCGTACAACAAGCCACCCAATTTACTCAGTCTAGTTGCCTGTGACATTGCCTTACTCACCACTTCAGTCACTTCAGCCTACTTTCACTCCCTTCACTTCCTTCAGATTAATTTCCTTCACTTCAACGTTTTCTCCAAGGAGAAGGTGCCTTGGCAGGTGCTCGTACATTCGCTTTTGCTGCACGAATGCAGCGAAATGCGTAGCGCCACCACCTCATCTTGTGAGACAACTCCAGTAAAACAACATGTTTTAGGATGTTTTAGGTAACACCAGTCATGGCCTGTGGTACCCAAAAAAGTCACCAAGAACATTCCGTGACTTGTCGATGAGACCTACGGACTTGATCCAAACTGAGGCTCCTTGCAGCAAGCTGTTGCCATGTACATGTACCACTGGACGGTACGGCCAGTAGCTTTGGATCCAGTGGCGGGTAACTTCCTCGCAGGCGTTGCTTCTGTGGAACGTCCAGATTTCTTATTTCTTACATCTATACAGTCTATACAGTCTATACATATTATCCATATCTCACATATTCTCAGACTCATATCACATATCCTTCAATGTCTCACATAATTGCGGTGCCTGAAACGCAAAGTACTCTGAGACCAGCGACATGATGCCGCAGACGCCTGTGCAAAATGGAAAACGATGTGACAGCTTCCAAAACATTCCAAAACTGCACATCTTCAGAAACTGAGCCCAGATAAATCGAAACCGTGTGATGTTGTACTGACGGAATATCAGCGAAGCAGTTCCCTCCCGTTGTGCCTCGATAGCTGGCAGACGAGACCAGAACCTGCAAACTCTTCCGAGCTCCCGAGCTGTCACGGCTTCGAAATCACCACAGCAGTTAGCACGACATGCCCGACATGCCCGACATGTCACACGACTTCGCCCTCACCTTGATGGGCTCCAGCTCGCACTGCAAATCGAAGCGCGGCTCTTCGCTTTTTTCAGACACGTCCAAGGCCTGGCAATTCATGTGGAGATTGGAACAGTTCATCTTTTGCAGATTCAACATGAATTGGGATTGGGATTGCCATTTCAGGCTTTGGATGCTTTTGGGATCTTTGGGGAACAAAAGAAATGCCACATTCGCGAACTTTGCCAAGTGCCAGCGCCTGTGTGAGCTTCAACTGCCCGCTGCAGGGTGGAAGCAGGTAGACGATGCGGCCCTGCTTCAGCTGAATCTCCTCAAATATATGCAGCAAATATGAAGAAAATGCTCACGTCGTGTTGAACGTCGAAAATTGCAAGGGACAGCAAGTGACCATGGTGATACAAACGTGGTACTCCCGCACTAGTTCTCATGGATCTGCCCGCCTTTGGCCAATCTAGAAAGCATCGCCGGATTGCCTGCCATCGGTCAACTGGGGCCAAGTATCAAGTATCATCAAGTATCGTCAAATGTCATGCCGTCTCATCCAGTGTCTATGGGAACTGGAATTGGCAGGCAGGCTGAAACTGAAACTGACACTAATTGGATCATATTGGATGATATTGGATATTGGATCTAATTGGCAAATGACTGCCATTTTTGAGTCCAAAATCGCCATCTTCGTCCGACGTCCGAGGAGCCCACATCTGTTTCCTCACTTCGAGCAGCCCACCCTGGCAGCCCACAGGTGCACAGAAGAATCACGAATCATCGAAAGAGTGATCCGAGTGATCTTTGATTACTTTATTGAACTTTATTGAAAACTTTAGTGAATATGTTGTGTGAATTGTATTGAATTGTATTGAGTTGTATGTTGTGATATGCTTTGCTGGAGACCTATCAGAACTCGTGTGGCAAGCTGGATCTGGCGGATCTGCCGGATCTGGCGGATCTGGGCATTGCCTGGTGGCTCATGGTAGCAGCTTAAATTCCTGCATCAAATCTTTGTGCCATTTGTGCCAACAGGAACTTGAAAAGCGTTTGAAGTTCTGTTTCTTGGCATTTCTTGGCCTCAAAGAGTTTGTCAAAGTTTCTATCAGTTTCTATCAGTCCTTAGCTGCAGTAACTTGAAAAGTTCACTGCGCTCCGAGCGCTCGATGAAGCTTGGCTGCCAGTCAGAGCCTGGCACACCGAGGGTCCGGACCCAACGACCAGTTCGTTGTTCTCACAGCAGTTCCATGATGTTCCACACAGAATCCACGTGTAAAAAGGTCGATGTCCAAAAGAATACGGCTGTTAAATTACACGTGTAATTTTTGCAGATGCATCTTCTCCAATGAAAATGTACATTGACCAGTCACCACCAGAATCAAAGATCAGAAACGTGAAGAAACATGATGCGTGATACGGAAGAAACAAACGAAACAAACGAAACAATCTCCCGGCTCTCCGATGCTCTCCGATGCTCTCTGCGCTGCCTGTGCTCTGGACCTCCAAGGACGCCAGGTGCAAACCACCCGAAACCGGTGGACCGCCAGCAGCAGGAGAGTCATCCTGTCACAGTCATCCTGTCGATAGAACTTGATATAACTATATAATATAATTCAACGTTAAATTCAGAACACAGAAATTTTTAAAAAAAAAAACAACAGAACAACACTTTAAGTGATGTGACTGCTATAGATGCAGGTGGTGGCCCTGGCTGTGCATTTGAAACACATGAAACACATCCACATTTCAAACATTTCAATGATATTCTGATTAGACTGACTGCGATTTCGAGTTTGCATGCGCAGTCCTGGAAGCGAATGTGCAAATCTCGGAGTTGCAGCTCTAAATTGTCGCTGATGCGCGTGACCAGTCGGCCCAAGTAGCCTTCCATCCAAAAACAAGTGGAAGACATTGAAGACATGACAAATTGCGTGGCTAAAAAACAAAAAAACACTTTAAAACACTTTAAAACCAAAACAAAAAATGTTGTTTTCATGATTTCTCCCTGGATTCGGGGCTGATTCGGTGCAGACCTGGCCTTCCTTGCGGTCGTCCGGCGAAGCCTCGAGGCCAAAGAGCAGGTCTGCACGGTCCACCAGCCGCTGCCTAGCGACTCGGTCGACGGAAACGGGACAACAACGACATGGGAAATTCACGTTGAAAAAACCATATCAAATTGGAAAAAATATATGGAAAAAATAATATAGTTATTTATGTATCTATTTATCTATCTACATATTTATCGATTTATTATTATTACCATTATTGTTATTGTTACTATTATATCATTATCAGTGTCATTGTCAGTATCGTCATGATTATCATGTTTTGTTATTATTGTTATTGGTACTACTATTATTATTGCTATATATATATATACATGTTATATATATATTAGCTAAACTCAAAAACTCGCTGCCGTGGATATGTTGAAAACCGCACGAAGAGTTAGCGGGGGGGCGAACGTAGGGGCGAACATGCGGGCGAACGGGTGGACGAACGTCGCC
>Ga0126342_10012482_pt1 | contig 15149 bp, 15 predicted proteins | sample Cyp1metagenome_FD_92528 | JGI IMG/M metagenome (GOLD analysis project Ga0126342, IMG submission 92528) | Coral microbial communities from Lord Howe Island, Old Settlement Bay, Australia - Cyphastrea 1 metagenome | ecosystem: Host-associated > Invertebrates > Cnidaria > Coral ...
CTGATATAGCGACTGCTATATTAACAAATGTCATTGAGCATTTAGTGTTGCTGTTGCCCCCCAATAAGCACGCCTTCACCGCCAAAGCGGTGTGGGCGGATTTCAAGTATAGATATAAAATGTGATTGTGAACATGAATTAGAAATAATTAGAATACGTAAGATTGATTGAATTCATTTTAATATGCATATGAAGTAACCTGAGTTTGAATATGAATATAAATTGTACATATGAATGTACATGTGAATGTGAATGTGCATGTGAAATGACATTACGTGATGACCATGACAATCAGATGAGGGACACCATGCTTTTGGCATATTGGTTTCATCCAAAATGTGGTGCCTTCGAACCTGAAGATGTAGGTAAAATCAGATCCTGGACGCTCGGGAGGTCGGCATTGTCTATGTAGACGAGATCGACAAGGTTTGCTCTGAGGGAGAAGGACGAAGCTCTTCGTTCAGGTTTCTGATCTGATTTTTGCCGGGGGGACAACGGTTGGGGCAACGGTTGGGATGTTTGTCACTGTCCCCAAAATACAATGGTTGTTTGGACAGTGGCCAATGGTTGTTAGTTGTTGGTAGCGATCCTTCTGATGGCTGGGTGACGTTTCTAATTTGGGACAGGCAGCGCCGAATTGTACTGGGTACATCTGGGTACCATACATGATACGGCTGATAAGGTCCGATGTCTCAGAGTCTCTGGGTGTGCTGGATTCAAAAATTGTTTTCAATTTTATGATATTCCTGGTTTTGAGAGCTGAGTCAGACTGAGTCAGAAGCTGCAGATACCCTGGTATCCATTTTTTTGTTTGAAGAGTCCATAAGGGACCGCTTGCGGCACCGCCAGGCAAGCAACCCAAAGTACCTTCCTCAAGTTGATGGAGGTCACCCTATGCCAGCAGATTTTTTGATGTCCCGGTGACCTGGTAGATACCCTCTGGTAATGACTAAGACTTCGCATTTTTAAAAATGGCCATAGAAATAGTGTGAAATAGTTGATGTAGCCATTAAAATCCATGAAACATGGTGATTTTCCACTTCGCAACCTGTTCGTTGACCAAAGGTGGCCCGTAAAATTTCCGTTTCCGTAGCGCCGGGATGAAAAAACGACCCGCGCAGGACACGGAAGTCACGGTGGGTTCGCCTGGGCCACGGATGATGCTGGGAGCCTTGGGTGGAGACAAAGGACAGAAGATGTCAACCAGGCCACACCTGGGCGGTCAGCTGCTGTTGGCTCCCTGTAGTATGTTTGGCCTTGCCCTATATAAATGTACGTATGTATATATATATGTATGTATGTATATTTGTATATTATTTGTATATGTATATAATAATTTGTATATATATATATATATATATATCTAAATATTAAATTCTATGCATGTATATGTACATATAGATATAAATATGTGTATGTATATAGATATATATTGCTATCTAGATATTATATATACATATATATATACATACACATTGTATTTTCGAATTGTCTTGGGTCATGTTGATGGAATCCGCGCAGGCATGTCCTGTTCGTCTTCTCCGGAGCCTTCAGCAAACTTGATGAGAAGCTGAAAGAGGACAACTGGTTGAGCAGTCTGGGTGCACACAAAAAATCCGATGGACATGAAACATGGTCATTTCCAATCAGAGAGGATCGTCTGGGGCCTCATTCTTTTTTGGGGTTCCATGTGGTGGCGGTGGGGGTGGACCCAAAACTATCTATGGGGGTAGTCATGCAATTCATGGATGGCTGGAGAGACCACCAAGCAGGCAGGATTCGGGGAGATGCCTAAAACGGCGGCACTGTTGACATGTTGGACATGTTGATGGTTGAAGAACACTGTCAAGATTCAGACTGGTTCAACTTACAAAGGCGGTGGCTGGAGTCAGAAAGAGCTTAATCTTGATTTTGTATCTGAGATTTCCTTGAGTTGTGATCCTAAGCGGCACGGCGTTCGTGCTCTATCACTGAGTGAATGACGAGTAATGCGTAAAATAACGAGTGCAAAGACAAACTATAAACAATCTTCAAAGGTCACCTAGCGTTTCAGTGTAGCGAATTACTATATAATTATGTACATATACATATATCATGATACATATGTATATATATATGATAATACATCACACACACACATATATATAATAATAATAGTAATAATAATAGTAATTATAATAATAATAGCATTAATAATCATAATAATAATAGTAATAATAATAGTAATAATAATAATATTAATAATAATAATAATAATATATATATATATTATACATCACCCACATACACCAATCAATAGCCGGTACATCTCCATGTTGTATCTACTCCCATTCTTGATGGCTTTTGGTGATCTCACTCGCAGGAGCACAAGCGCAACATGAAAGGCTTCGGCTTCGCCAAGGGCGACGTTTCCGCCGACGAGACGGAGCCTGAAGATGTGCAGTCGATGCTCCACAAGGTCCGAATCGGGGATAGGAACACCTTGAAGGAGTTGATGAGGATATAGATGTAGGATAGGAGCTAGAATGGGATATGTTCGTAAAAGAAAATAAAGTTTTCTGCATGACAAAACGTAAGGTGCCACTGTCGGGCCATTTTGGCTCAAGATGGACAGTGGCACCATGTATCAAATGTTACTTTGAAATGGTTGCTACTGCCAGGGATTGTCAATGTTCCCGGCATATGGCGTTGCAATGCAGATGCAATCGCTGGCGGACATTCGAGCGCACTACATGCTGGACGATGTGGTGTGGAACTCGTTTGTGGAGTGCGCCGGGACCCGGGGCAAGACATCAGACTCCTCGCGGTGCTGCCTCCAACGGTTCTTTCAGCATCGCTGTAATGTGCAGTACTACCCGATGGTTCCAGTCTGACAGCCATTCAAGCAGCCCATGTGGGATTAGTATACAACCTGGCGAGGAGAATTCTTCATGTAAGAGATGGAGGGGCCTGGGAAGCATGGACGGAGGAAAACCCTATTGGAGACCAAGGCCCTCCCCAAACTATGGCACCTAACTTCCACGACGGGGCCAGCTTCAATGGAAAGGAAACTCAAGGTTTCTCAAGTCCTAGACCAAGGAGACGATGGGGAGTTCTACGTGGAGTCAGAGGACACCAGGGCTATGTGGGTGGAGAGATACCGCCAAGCTACAGGTGGCCTACCTCCTGCATGGGGAAGAAGAACCGAGCTTGGAACAGCTGAGCGCTTTGGCACGAAGGATCAAAACCCAGGACACAGCCCCTTACATGGATTTTGGGTTTTTTGTTCCCTATCACTGAGGGCAAGCAAATACCGCACCTTCGTCTTATCACCAGACGGGTACACCGCAAAAGAGTTGCCAGGGTCTTCAAACTTCGTCCAGTGGAGGGCATGCTTCAGAGTGTTGAGATCGGCCCTACTCATGCTGGAGTGCGTATCGATGGCCAACATCCACCTCCACGAGATGCACATCGAAAAGTTGACAAGGCTGTATGCATCGGCCTGGCACCTGGTGTATTCAGCGGACGACCTAGCGAGGTCAGCTCATGCGAACAGGACGAGATCAAGGATACTCATGGACATCAAGTCGGGCAAGATGGCACCGGACGGATGGGATCCAATGAAACCATGGGACACGGTCTACAAGCTCCTGGTCTCAGACGAAAGATTTTGGCAGGAAAAAGTCCACGGCCCTGCACTAGCATGGATTGCAGCTGGCTCTAAGGGTCCTCCGAAGACGCCGGCAGAGCAACACGCCATGGCCTCAATGATGGGTGGAGTACAAGCAATCCAACCGAACGTGGAGGCCACATCTTCGACGGCACCTACACCAACGACACCAAGCTCCTCGAAGCTCAGGAGAGACGCGAGGAAGAAAAGGATGGCATCGGAGAGAGAGGAACTGAAGAAGTACCGCTCCAAGGAGGAGGGCACGAAGGGGAAGGGCAAAGGAAAGGAACAACCAAAACAACCATGCTATGGATGGAACAATGGAAATGGACCTTGTGCCTCCTTATCACCGGGGCAAAGCTGTGTATCGAAGACGCCAAGAGCCCACCGATGCACAGTATGTGGAAGCCCAGGGCACCCTTCACGGTCCTGCCCACAAAGGAAAGAAGATGCATGATGGGGCCATCTGAGGCTTCATTTATGCAGACAACCCAGAAGGTGGCGGACCTCCTCCATCGAAGAAGGCAAGATCCTCGAAACACATTGAAGGTGGCGACATGGACAAGGACAGCAACCAAGAAGGCAAGGACAAGGACCAGGACAATGAAGAGGAGTCGGACCCTCTACATGCCAACAACATTGAGGAGTACTACGGCAAGAGGGTTTTCATTTTCTTACATCATTTCGCGGGCCCAAACGACCCGTTGTCCGCAGAGATACAAAAGGAAGCCACGGCTGCGGGCATTAAGGTCAAGTGCATCAGCGTGGAGAAATCAAGCGGGACTGGTGATCTCCTGCAAGATGACCCCTACAATACACATTTGGGGTGGGCTCACAACGGGTACATTGATGCATACCACTCAGGGTTTCCATGCACGACCTTTTCGAAACTTCGATTCAGGCCTGCAGAGGGATTAACTGGTCCGGTGAGAACCATGGACGAGCCCTACGGTAAGAAGGACAACACGGCAGCAGAGCAGGAGGAATGCGACAGGGGAACAGTCATGGCTTGCCGCTCCATCGACATGGCAAGAGCTGTGGCGGAACGGAAAGGAGAAGCCAGAATAAAGGCAAGTGCAACCTTGGAGAAGCCCCCTCCTTCATCACAGGAGGGTCACCTCAGTGCTTGGGAACTGCCGGAGTTGGGGGCTTTCTGACCTTGGAAGCGACCAACTTCGCGATGTTCAACACCAGCAACTATGAGCCTGAGGATTCAAATGGGGCAGAAGCATTTCAAGCCACAGAAATTCGCAGGGAATTTGCTGGGCATCAGGGCATTGGAGAGGAGCTGCGTCTGCGAGGGAGGTCACGACCCAATCGTAGGAAGAACCAAGTCGAAGGCCTCTGCAGAGTACCCCAAGGCACTTTGCCTGGAATATGCCAAACTCTTGATCGCCCACCTCAAACTCATGGGGAAGGAGGAGTTCCTGGCATACCGCATGAAGGCACTCAAAGGGGAGCTACCCACGGGGCCAAAAAGGTGACGTACCCGAAGGGCAAACCAGAGGGATCAAAACATTCAGAGGCTGAACAAGTCAGCACTGACAGAATCGAGCTCGTCGGCAAGGGCATCATCTTCGACCCCAAGACCTTTGGAATGGTCGGAGGGCTATGGCAAGTACGGCGTGCTGAAACCTTCGTTGGCGGCCGACCAGGACCCTGCCCTGCCAAGGAAGTGTATGTTGGAGGACTGAGGGACCCTTTCAAGGTGGTGAACGCAAGGGCAGCCATGCTCAGGGTCCGAGCAGCATGGGAGGCCCTGGTGCGGAAGATGCCACATGCAACTCAGGTGGCGGAGTCCTATGGCACGAAGCAATGCTACCTGGACAAGAGGGTTGTGGAAGAATGGAAAGCCAGCCTGCGCAAGGTACTTGGGGCAGCTGCCCCAAAAGCAGTGCGCATCAAAGGCAGGTACGAGTACACTTCCCCGCGTGACCCCGGCCTGTTAGAGGCTTGGACGAACAAGTCTGGGCTCACGTATACCTAATTGGGTACGAGAAGGTGCACCCTTGGGCATCGAACGTCAGATCGAGACGTGCGGAGGAAGCCCGAGATGAATGCAAAGGGCCGATAGAGATGGGGGAGCCTTGGGCCAACATGGCGGAGGTCACGAACTACAGCTCGGTAAGCCGAGAAACGGATGGGCCACGGCACGGTCTCACGTTTGGGCCTCATCGTCAAAACGAAGCCCAACGGCATCGACCTCAAACGCTCCCACGGGAACGACAAGAGAAACTGGTGCTGCCGAGACCCCGGGACGCCGTGGACATGATGCGGGACGTCTTCGAAAAGAGGCAGCCGTACGGGGCGAGCTCCTCCTATGGCAGGGAACTGGTCGTGATTGACATTTCCAATGCGTTCATGGCTTTGGGGGTTCATGCAGAAGAACACCCCCACACCTTGGCTCCCAGCTTGGATGAAGGAGAGTTCTACCTGTTTGCAGCCCTCCTCTTCGGGTACAAGACAGCCCCATTGCTCTGGTCGAGAGTAGCGGCACTCTGGGCGCGCATCGCGCAATCCATTCTTCAGAGGGCACGAGGCGCAGCACCAGACGTACCTCGACGACGCCCTCTGGATCCTTCAAGGAGAACTTCAAGAACGAAACTCGAACCTGGTGCTCATCCTGACCACCGCCGCGGCACTCGCTGGTTGAGGACAACTTGATCTTCTGCGCCGCCTCTGTACGCAGGCAGCCAGGCTTGTTCACATGGCGCACTGGACTGATTCATTTATGCCGCATATGATTTTCTTTTCAAAATGATTGATTTAATTTTGTATAACCCACCTCAAACTGAGGTGTGGCTGCCGGTCCGCGACTCCGCATGGACCCACCTTTACGCTCTGGCGGCCGTGGCAATGGTGGCCTTGCTCCTCCTGGGAGCCCTAGCAAAGAGCTGCTTCCTCGGGATCAAGTTCGGCAAGCGCTACTTCAAGTTGGAAATGCTAGGCCACATTCACGAGGCCAAGGACAGACGGCGGCAGACACATCCCATTGTCGCGGTTTCCCAAGGAGCTCATCCAGCTGGCGACTTTCGTAACGAGAAGGACGACTATGCCACAACGAAGGGTTCCGATTTTGGGGGGAACACCACCGGAGGGGTGAGCACTTTCTCCACCCGTGGAGGGCAAAACATGAAGGTAGAATCTGAGTTCCCTCCCTCACCTCCAACCTTTGTTTGGGAGGGAATGGAAAATCACTTAGGTGATGGAGGTGCTCAACAAGATGACCAAGTAGACTCAGATTTTGGGGGACGCGCTGAAGCTCCTGAAACATCAGCTCGAACAACCAGCGAGGCGAACGCGCTCAACGTTAGCGGGCACAACAGGAAGCTACTATGGTGGAGTTGCAAGGCAAGAAGGGCTCAGGAAGACTTCGTCATCGCTTTGGACGAGGAGGACAACCCAGCTGGCGACCCGGCACTCCTTTCTCACGTGAGCGGCATCTGAATCCCCCTGAACGTCAGAGCATTGTTGAACCTGCTCACATCCTGGCCAGGCCAAAACCCGCCGCCAAGTGCATGGTGACGAAGGCTATGCAGAATCCGAAGAAGAGGAAAAGATTCAAAGGATCAGCGTCCATCGCATCACTGGGGCGGGCTGATCTACCGAAACGGCAATCAAAGCAAGGGCCAAAAAGGGAAGGCGTCCATGAAGTTGGCCATCGAGCTGGTCAAGGCCAACAACTTTGCGGCAGCGGCGATTCAGAACATCGAGAAGGACTACTACGCCAACTCATCTCGCTCAGCCAAAGAAGCAAAGCGCAAAGCAGTGAAGGACTTGCTAGCAGCGGCCCACATGGCATCATACCCTCTGGATCCGAAGAAGATAAAGCTCATCGCGGGTGTTCTTCGTGAAGGGGGCTACAAGTCGGCAGATACCTACCTTGTGGAGGCGAAGACGGCCCACATTGAAGAGGGCTGGCCTTGGACGGCCTTGCTTGACAGACACTTCAAGCTATGCAGAAAAGCAGTTAAACGAGGCCAAGGACCACAGAAGAAAGCCCCAGAGGTCGAGAGAGACCTTTGGACATCGCTTGGATTACTCGATGTGAATGTTCCGGGCACGAAGGTTCCACTGTCTCCCCAGCTGTTCGCATTTGGGGTACTATTCATGATGAGGGAGATAGAGCTAGCTGCCCTCACGACCAAGGATGTGAAGTTGGATCAGGCTGGTCACGGTGACATGGAGGGAATCCAAAATGGACCAGGAAGGCAACTCCATTTCCAGAACGCTGCAGTGCATATGCATGACTGCCCTTACGCAGTGGCAGAAGTTCTCCTCAACTCGACGATACTCAAAGGAGCTCATGGCGGACACTTCACTGTCGACGAAACGGGGAAGCCGACCACAAAGTCGGACCTAGTTAAGGACTGGGTCGAGCTCTTCGGCATGAAGGTCACGGGCCACTCGACGAGGAGATCGGGGGCTTTGCAGTACATAAGGCAGGGCTGGGCCGTACCCCATGTTGGGTACTTAGGGAGATGGAAATCAAACGTCATCCTCCAATATGCGGAGGAAGCCCTGGAGACGATTGCAGCAAACACTCCAGGCAGGTTTGGAAAACCACCCGACGCTCCGAACGTTGAGAAGGTCCAGCCTTTGTCGACCGTACTGAAACCAGACCCGGACACGGGGCCGAAGATAGACAATGAAGCCATAATCGCTCAAATTAAGGCAGATATCAGCAAGCTCAAGAATGGCACGAAGGTACTCACGAAGGATTTCAATGACGCGGTGGAGGACTTGAAGTCCAAAATGGAATCAGCACAGAAATTCCTGCCGAAGTACGTGATATCCCACCTCCCACCGATATCAAGTGACGCACATCAACAACCGGATCTTGCTGTACGCCCCGGCAGCTCAATGGAGGACAATCTGCGGGTGGCACTACTACAGCTCCACCTATCAATTTGCGGAGATGGAGCTGCAGTGAACTGCACGAAGTGCAACGGGATCGCGCAATGCAAGGAGGTGGAAAAGGGTTCCAGTTAGCACTGCACAAAATTTTGTGCTGACTGGCATTCAAGCAGACCTGCAAGGATCCATTTTCTCGGCCAACCAAAAAGAGTGCTGAGCTGTAGGGAGGGATGGTGGCTTCACTTTGCACAGTGCCACCGCAGTGTGTCGTAAAAGAAAAAGCAAAGTTTTCTGCATGACAAAACGTAAGGTGCCACTGTCGGGCCATTTTGGCTCAAGATGGACAGTGGCACCATGTATCAAATGTTACTTTCCACTCCGACTCCCACCCACCCATAAGGGGACGAGGTGGAAAAGCGATCCAGTTAGCACTGCACAGAATTTTGTGCTGACTGGCATTCAAGCAGATCTGACAGCAAGGATCCATTTTCTCGGCCAACCAAAAGAGTGCTGAGCTGTAGGGAGGGATGGTGGCTTCACTTTTGCACAGTGCCACCGCAGTGTGTCCATCACTCCTTGCCATTTCCGGGTGGATTTTGATGGATTTTACAACGTCTTTATCACAGAGTCTCGGATGGTCCAAACCTGTCAAATCCCTGAAGACGCCTCCCGTTCAGGCGGATACCGTTCCTTGGTGCAAGAGCTGTCTTGGTGCATCAGATAATCATTTGGTTATTTAACACAGCCATGGAAAATCACCATGTAATAGGTAAACCATCTATAAATGAGCCATTTCCCATTGCTATGTTAAATAACGAGAGGGTAATCATCAGACAAAATCGAAGGTTTTGAGAGACCTAATAGGACCTGTAGTGCTGTCACTGTTCAACGTACAGCACAGCATGCAAAGGTTTCCGGCCCCACCGGTCGATTGTTTTTTGCCTATCCAAGGAAGAATTGGTGAAAGCAGGCAAGGCAGATGGATTGAGGGACGGCGTGGTGCTGCGGACCAGTTTGCACCCCAAAATATATAATGTATAGGCTTTCAGCTTCACAACCTATACAACCTTGTATCCACACTCCGGATCCCGAAAACATATGAAAACATCACGGACGGTTCCGACACATGCCCACAGGCTGCAAATTCTGTTTGACTTGATGTGAGGCATGGAACGGGAATTCGTGGGACGGCTTCCGGTGCGAGTTGCGCTGCAAGCCTTGTCAAAAGAGGACCTGTTCCAAGTGCTCACGACCCTTGGCACGGTGCTTGAAGGATCAGCAGACTGGTTTCTAAAACAAAAATCTTAGCCACGCATAGCACGAACTATTGGGTGGGATCATTGCACAGCCTGTGATTCAAGGAAAGCCGAAGATGGTGCCGCACAGCTGCACTTGTTGGACGGGCAACAGATATCCCAAGGTCATACGCATTTCAGAAGATCACAGGGGCTCTAGCAGCTGTAACCAGATCTGCAACTATAGATCTCCAATTATTCTGTTCAATATTATTCTGTTATTCGAGTTGATCTAGTTGCAGATCAGATTGTGACTGGAATCCATCATATCGTATAATTCAGTTGTAGTGATCGCCGTGATCGCCAACAAAATGCCCAAAAGTGTTTCCAGGATGTGAAAAGGATGATCCCATCCCATTGCACTGGTTGGTCAGCAAATATTCCTATTCTGGGTTATACATGGTTATACCGTTATACCCTCCCAACTAACATACCCTACCATACCATCCCTAGATCCCTAGGGGGTTGGCCGTTATTTCCCACGAAAATTGGGTTCCAAGGCCACGGCACAGCTGACAGATGACTTCCGCCGCTATGGCATAGAGCAACTTGGTGAGGGCTGGGTGACACTGGGTATCTTAATATAGGGTGATTTAAACAGCAGAAAAATGAGGTAAGCCAGCAATACTAGGGTGATAAATGGGATATATATATATATATATAAAATTCATATTGTGTGGTCCCTGAAAATTGGGGGAAGAACCTCCCAGTTTATGGCATTTTTATGGGGATCATGATGCTAAACCACAAGATTTTGAGGCACCTCAATCGTCGCTCAGGAGGATTGCCCAAAACTGGATGGGTAAATATGAAAGATGACCACCAGGAATATGTACGCACAAATATACGATTATATACGCCTTATTACAACTTATTCACTGCGTTCACTCAGAATTGTCCTAAACACCAAGAATGGTACCCTCTGGTAATTTAACATAGCTATTGAAAATGGCCCATTTATAGTGAGTTTTCCCATTAAAAATGGTGATTTTCCATAGTTATGTTAGTTTACCAGAGGGTATCTTGATCACGCCAAGGCTTCGATTCTCGGAGGAGGCTTTGCGCGCCGTGGCACAGAAAGCTGCGAAGGAAGGCACCGGAGCCAGAGCATTGGTGTGGAGACTCAGGTCACAACCAGAGTCGGGTCATGGGATGTCATGGGAAAAAACACATATCAGGAAATCATGGGTGCTTTTTAGTTATAGCTTACAACTTCATCAACTTCTACAGATATGGGTTTGAAACATTTTTTTTTTGCCGGTGCAGCCTCAGAATGGCCGTTTTAATGATTGGAATGGGCACAGCGACGGATCCATCAGGAGTTGGGTCCATTTTTCTCAGGTGACCATCCTCGAGAACACCTTGTAGCCCTGCTGCAGATGGTGATGTCATGTGGGTCACAGCCTGAAAGCTTGTACAGTCACCCCCGAACAGAGAGAATAGTATTTCATAGTATTTAGATGATATTTACACAGGACATATATTTAGTAATATATTTACTATAACCTCATATATTTTCAGGTTTTCGACTTTTCTATCCTGGGCAAGCGCCAGCGCCATGCTTGTGCTGGCTACACTGGAGATTTCAACCCCAAATGTCAAGACCTGGTGGTTTTTCCGGAGAATTTTCAGATACCAAGACCTGGTGGGTGCCATAAATGGGGTAACACCAATAGCTGGATGGTATTTATAATATTTATAAGATGTATAATGGGAAATCCGACCAACCCTGGATGAGTTGGGAGTACCCCCATTTAAAAAAAAAACTCCAAAACGGGCCGTGGGCGTTTCAGGGCGCCAGGAGCTTGATCCATAGCTGATAGGCTTGCCATGATCTACTATGAAATCTCTAACAAAAAGTGGAATAGTTTTGTTATAATCCAATGAATTACAGCTATATGATGGTATGATAGTTACATGATAGCTATATGATAGTTACATGATAGCTATATGATAGTTATATGTGTCTTTTGGCCCTTACTTTCCCAGTGTTTCACAGTTCACGTTTTCTTGTCAGGCGGCGCTACAAGTACAGCATGCCCTCGCTGGTGCCGAAAGGCTGTAAGGTCTTGGAGGCGGGGATTGGCTGGTGATTTAGTGAGATATCAATTGCATTGGTATCATACTGTGGATGGAAGAAATCCTGCACCACCTTGGATGGTTGAAACCCTATGAATAATGGGATAAACAACCGTTTTCAACTGGTGCAAGATTTCTTCCATCCACAGTATGGATGTTTCCTATGTCATGGGGGTGCCCCCAAATCATCCAGTTTATTTTCGGATGTTCCGTTGTAAACCAGCCAGCTGTTGGGGTATCCCGCTATGCCCATTTCTGGAAACCCCCATATGTTCGTATCAATGGGTGATCACATGGGTCATTTTTGGTTGCCATCAGGCCATCCTTTGTAAGATATGATATGATGATTGTACAACCAACATGAATGTGAGATATGAGCAAACTTATGGATATATGATATATATATATATGATATATATATAATATATTTGATATACATAGATCTGGGTCCAAGAATGAGGGACAGGCCCATTTACGACCATTGAATAGTTGGAAACACACGATTAAATCTCTGGATGTGGATAGTCCGTGTTTAATGATATGGTATCACCGACATCCGCAAGCAAAAGAGGGAGATACTATGATGGGATCCAAACAAAGATGGACAAAAATCTGCGATTTGCGTAGCTTCAAACGTCAAGACAGGTCGGAGCACTGGCCTGTTCAATTAAACACCCACGAAACAACAACATTTTTTTTGTGCTCATTACTACGTACTTGTATGTTAGTACTTGTCGAAGTTGCGGTAATCAAGAGCGAGTTTATATATAATAACCAATATTGGTCGGCGTGCACAGGACGGATATCAAACATTTTGTCCATGTTGTCAAAAGTCATCAATACTTGTAATATTGTCATGGTATGCATGCGAATATTGGACTTAGATTGTGCATCAATCATTCTGCTGTCCCTTTTGGCAGGTGGAACCCAAGTTGATTGAACACCCTGAAGAAGAATTGCAGAAATTGCTTGACCTGATGAGTTATGCTGAGCAAAAATTAAATCATTTCAGATACATTAGTTTATTGACATATCTAAGATACATATTTTTTGGAACATAAATAAAGATTTGGATTTTTAAACTACTTGTGTGGGCTTTTCTTGGGTTTTGCATAGATTCTACATCAATAGTTTAAGTGAATCTACATATATAATCATACATATATATATACATATATATGTATATATAATATATATATAGATTTCCCATATGATTCTATATATAATCATATGATTTTTGGTCATTGGGTTAAGTTGTCTGTGCCTGTTTAAAGTCCTTCCGGAAATCGTTGTGTTTTGGATGTTTTCTGTGCAACTTTCATTTTTGGAGTTGTTGGGAGTGATTTTTTTTCTTTTGCTTGTGCCCCGTGGAAAGTGCAAATCTGATTTCAAGATTTACGTGCCTATATGTCATTTGTGGCATTCATTATCATACATCCACATCTTTGCTGTTGCCCAGTTTGGGTTGGGTGGGCCAAACTTCGCGCGGACCTCGCGCGATATCGCGCGGGGCTCGAGCAGGGCCTTCCAATTCACCCGTTTGTTACTTTATAAATCAGTTAGTAGGATGTGTACGTTTTGTTACCTACATTATATTTTGTTGCCCATGAAAGGTGCTGTGCCGTTGGGTCCAATATTTAGCTATAGGGATGTAGAGGCCATTGCATTTTCCTGTTCGAATCTCCAAAAATATATGACAAACTTGAGACTTACTACAGTGTGCGCAAAGAATCCGATGACATCAATATATTCCGAAAAGGTTTCTGCAAAATATGTGCCTATCGTGTTTTGATATCTTTTGGTTGACTTTTCGCGGGATGCCTGACTTTGTGCGTTTGAGCTGTGCCCATGGGGATATTTAACTTTAGACGGACATGCCTGACTTAACACCCCGACCCAATATGATTTTTCATTATAAATAATTTTGGATAATATTATTGGTTAAACATATTTTTTGAATATATATATATACTCACTCATAGTGAACTTGCTCCGCCCTATCCAAAATCTTGCATTTAGCTGGGGGAGACTTACCAGGAAAGTCGCCCCAATATGCATTGAGTTGCTGTGGAGTAGTCGCATGCAATAGAAAATTATATGTTAATATAATAGTTACTTTATTTAGCGTGAAATTTATATGGGTGAACTTGTTGCTTTGTTATACCTGGGTCAGTCATGTGACCGTCGAATAAATCGAGTCTCGTGTTTAAATATTGCCTTACCCGGGGGGGAACCATTCGAACATAATTTCATCGATTTATCTAATTTGATGCAATTTAAAGATATTTATCAGCAGTACTGCACAAGGCGGTGGCGGAAGCTTCAAAGATAGGAAACTATAGGAGAGGTGAGTTGTTGTGATGCATGGATGGCAGAGCGAATCCACTGATGGACCAAAAGGTGGTTGGAGTTGTGCTTTTTGGAGTGGTTGCAGTGGTCACCTCACCCACAACTGCTGGATGTACTGTAGTGTAGTTGTAGTTGTAGTTGTTGTTGTTATTATTGTTGTTGTTGTCGTTGTCTTTGTAGTTGTAGTTGAAGTGTATTGGTCCTGTAGTGGTCCTGTAGTGGTCGTGTAGTGGTAGTGTAGTGTGGTGAAGTGGAGTGCAATGTAGTGTGGTGGAGTTGTAATTGTAATTGTACTTGCAGTCGTGTTGGAGTTGGAGTTGGGGTTGGGATTGGGATTGGGGTTGGGGTTGGGATTGGAGTTGGGGTTGGAATTGGGATGGGATTGGAGTTGGGATTAGTATAATATAGTAATAATGAAGGCTATATATTTGAATTACGGTAATGATATTTAAATATGTGGAGGGCGGGCTAGAGCGCGAAACCCCGGAAATAAGATGAACATAATTCAAAATATATGAATTCCCCTTTTGTATATTTAAATATAATTATAATATATATTTAAATAAATTAAATTTTATATATTTAAATAATTGGACGAATTAAGGAAATTTTTCTTAGAAATAATTTAGAATATTGTTTTATATATATAAAAAAAACATATATTTAAATAAAATTATTATATTATTATATTAATTATAATTATAAATATAATTATATTTCTAATTATATATAATTAATTATAATTATATAATAATATAAATAAACATAATTAAAATATATAATATAATAAAATATATTATTTAAATTTATTAATATGTTAAAAATAAAATATAATAAATTAAAATTATAAATATATATTCTTTAGATATTAAATCTTATTATATAATAAAATTAAATTTATATATTAATATATTATAAAC
>Ga0126342_10012483_pt1 | contig 15148 bp, 7 predicted proteins | sample Cyp1metagenome_FD_92528 | JGI IMG/M metagenome (GOLD analysis project Ga0126342, IMG submission 92528) | Coral microbial communities from Lord Howe Island, Old Settlement Bay, Australia - Cyphastrea 1 metagenome | ecosystem: Host-associated > Invertebrates > Cnidaria > Coral ...
ATTGCAGCGAGAGTTATGATCAGAACCAACATGCCAGTAGCCACTGAATCCAGAGGCATGCCACCCAGCCAGACTTGAAAGCATCAAGGTAGCCAAGGTCAAGTGGTCGCTGATTGCCCTTGGGAACAAAGCAGTGCCCACCGCAATGGGAAACAACACATGGCTCTGGTCAAGGTTCTGCTGTCTCAGCCGCACCTCTGGAAGGACTTGACCCATCACGGCTCACCAAGGTGTCCACGCAACCAAGGAGCCGCGCCCCTTGAAGTGAATTTCCTTCCTCCCCATCTTATTTCCTGGTCTCCAGATGCCCACCTCGTTCCGCTGAAGTTTGTAGAAAGGATCGCGACACCAGCCAGCGTTTCGTTGTTTTGTCCGGAACCATTGTTCCTGGACATTTCAACAATTCCTGGAATGATTGCAATCACCAACATGAAGAGATCCTTGAAGCGGACGGCGAGCGAAGTGGCTGTGCGAACGAACTCCGCGTAAACTTTTGCAGAGTCCTGGAAATCTGTCTTCGCAATTTCAGTCTGGAGATCTGCGCATGCCTGTTGGTCCTTGGTCTCCAAAGAAGCAACCCAGTTGTCAAGCAGAGCTTCCATCGTCTTGAATTGAAAGAAGAAAGAAAGAGCGAAGCGTGCACAGGAAAAATAAAAAATGTTCCAAACCACCAACCAGTCATGTTGTCATGGTGAAATCATCACAAAACGCTCCCCTCGCCACGCCTCGGCTCTCGCCTCCATCGCCACGGCCGGCGCTAACGCCGTTACCGCCGGTGCTGCGGAGGCGCCGTCCTCGACGCCACAGGCCTTGTTTCACGGGGGGAGGCAGGGAAGAAAGGGACCAAAAACTTGGGGAAAACCATGGGAAAATGACTGGAAAAGGCTTGAAATGTCATGAAAGTGGGAAAAGAATCGGAAAATGGCTGGAAGAAATATGAGAACACGTAGAGAATTTGGATGAACTGGGAAAACACACATGGGAAAATGGTACGATATTTGATGAAACACATAAATCATTAGGGAAGAAAAAACATGTATGAAATTTGATGTAACATGGGAAGAAACGTTGGAAGAAACGTTGGAAGAAATTGGAAAAAAACATGCCTAGGATATCTAAAAATGATGAAACAAGTGAAAACAAACATTGGAAAATCATATCGCGCAAACATGTGTGCAAATAATGAAAACAAGGAAACACGTTGGGAGAAAACAAGTCTTGGAGAGTGTATGAACACGTGCTTTGTGAGAGAAATGGAGCCATGAAAATTGGAAAGTCTTGCTCTGCATAGCTTGTTTTTATACTTGTTGGTGGTTTCAACCCTTCTGAACAATACTAGTCAGTTGGGATTATTCTTCCCAAAATATGGAAAAATAAAATTCCTGTCCCAAACCACCAACCAGTATACCATCATATACCATCTATCTATCATCACCTCTCAAAAAGTCCTGGTTCATAGTTCTCAAGGAATGTGGATCCATATGGGTACAACGTGGGCAAACGTGGACCCCGCATGCCCCCGGTTGTGTTTCTTGGTTTAGTTTCAACCAACTTTGCATGAACTTCTACCAAACATACAGCAGTAGTTGGAGTTCCATAAACCAACAACAGAAACCCATAGATGTGTTCTTATCTTGTAGGCTGTGTCCCATGTGTTCAATATGTCTTGTTGACTTGTTGCTTTCCCGATTTTAATGGTGTTTTTGTTCCCCTTTTTGGGTCGCGAAAAACCACCCAGTCCACCAACGTCCACGCCTCCTGCAAAGCACTCGCATCGATGTCGAATGGCAAGGTGGGGCTGATCTCCAATCTATCGCCTGTGAAAACCGCTGTCGCTATGGTCCGATTGTTCGGGGAACGAAAAAGGGTTTGCAGGTTTCTGAGCAAACAAAAACCATGAGGAAACAGCGAAAATATGGTTCAATGGTTCACTTCTTTGGATAGTAAAAATAAATGTTAAAACATTTAAAGACACGACAAGGACGACAACACAATGTGGAAGAACACTGTTTTGACAACATGTGCAAAATGAAGACAACACAGGAATGAGGACGACTTAGCAAAAGCCAAATCTGATATTGCGTCACAATGTTTGGTTTTAACGTTATCGCAAGTCTGATCTAAATCCATATATTGGCCATGGGTCAAAACTATGCCATGCATCAAACTAGGTGAAGGCATGAAGAATATTTTGACATGAGAATCCTCAAATGGCCAAAACCGTGCTGAACCACTAACTCTCGCACCAAAAAAGTGCATTTTCATGGGATGTTCATCTATCCCGTTTCGACGGTCCCATTGACCAATTTTTCTACAGATTTTCACCTAGGAATAGCCTAGGTTCTTTCAACCCCAAACTCGCAAAACTCCATCATAGTTCTAATTATTGCCAGAATTATCTTATGTGTTCCCGTTCCCAAATGTTCCTTTTGTCCAAACCAGACAGTCTTGAGTCTTGACCCTGTAATCTGGATGATTATACCCCAGATGTATTCCAGGGAAGGGCCCCAAGCGAGAGGTTTAAGTTGGTGATTTTTCTAAGCAAACGATTGGATTTGTGAATATGTCTGGTGCATATATATGTGAACTATAGTATCTATAGTTAGAAAAAATGGGGCAGAGCTTCCTGTGCTTCTCTCCCTGTTTTTCAAAGCTGTTGCTTCTCCGCCAACTGTTTGTTGCTGTTGCAACATGTTGCAACGTTGGTGATGTCCAAAATTCACAGATTTTGTACATGATCTCGCAATTGTATCCCCAATTCTGTTCCCCAATGGTCATTGTCTAATTGGTGGTATACCTACAGGGTGGGGACCCAGTTCGTTAGCTAAGTTGGTGAACATAACTATAACAACAATAGTGTATGATACTTATGGTTATATTTAGATGGGCTTATAAACCAACTTATAACTAGGGGGCCCCATCCTGTACCCCCTGAAAAATATTAGCCAGATTGGATCATCATCCCAACTATTGGGGAAAATAAAACATGTTCCAAATCACCAACCAGTCAGTATAATGGACAAATACCTGGTTGGTGGTTTAACCATCTTGAAAAATATGAGTTCGTCAATGGTTGGTGGATTATCCCATATATTATGGAAAATAAAATTCATGTTCCAAACCACCAACCAGATACCCATAGGTTTGATAGTGTCGCCTCGCGGATGTTGGCCTGGCCGCTCTGGGACTCTACGACTGCGTCTGTCGAGAAATGGAAATTCTATCCGACCGCACTTCAAAAGATGCACCATCCCCTTTAGGAAACCCTTGGCTCATGGCGCTCTTTGTGTTTGGCGAGGCCAGAAGATCCAAGCCACACAAAGTGGGCACTGGCTGAGTCCCGTGTTCGGACTAATGACAGTCCAATGGACCAATGGCTATCGTTCGGCAATGCCATCGGGGAGGGTCTTTCCAGGTGCCCATATTTTGTTGGTGGATCCAAGTACCTTCTTAGGAAGTGTTTGGGGTATGATTTGGAGGGTTAAGTACCTTCTCCCATCAAATCCCAATTCCAGTTTTTTTGCACAAACTGTCACAATCAGAATCTTCCCATCAAACTGGGACTGTCCAATATGTATAATTATATGTAATATATATATACATATATACATGTACATGTATTGTAATGGTAGCAATTTGCAATCTTGATAATATAACATCACAAAATTTCAACAGGTTGTATCCCACTATACGCGTATACCATCATTTTTTCTTGATGAAATCCCCACGTGTGTAATCATTTTCAAGTCACTTCCCGACCAATAGTTCCATTGTAAGCGCTATAGTTGTTATCATCGGCGCAATTTCCCACTTTTTCCATTACCGTTAAATTAAAAACCTTATTATAATATTCCTACTACATCCTATTACAATGAGATGTAATGATACAGTGTATATATATACCCTCTGGTAATCAAACGTGACAATGGAAAATCCGCATTGATTTTCTCATTCAAAATCCCACTTATGGGGGAACTTTCAAGTGCCGGGGAGTAATCCACATTAGAACATCCAATTGATCCAGTTGAGTCATCAGACATACCCCCATTCCATCTCGTGAAATACAAGGTGGTGGTGGTGCCCCATAGTTAGCTAAGTTGGTTTATAACTCCAATAGCTATGGTTTATGGTATATAATCTATACTTACTATGGTTTATAAACCAACAAACGTAACTGGGGGGTGGTGGCACCACCTTGTATGGGCTATCATAATCCCCAATAAATTTGCTAGTAGTCCCTAGTTAACCAATGAACAAGGGTAGTTTGAATGGCTCATTTTGACCCTGCTACCTTTTAAAAATCCATGGAAAATCCGAAAATCCCATTAAAATTCCATTCAAGTCCCAGAACAATTCTAATAAATCACAATTAAATCCCATTAAAGTACCACACTATATATATATATATACATATATTAGTATAATATATATATATAATATCCCCTTTATATTCCCCGTCGCCGTAATAGGACAAACAAAGCTGCAGCATTCGGCGCCTGGCACTTCGGGTTCCTCCGCCACGAAATGCAGCGTGGGGCTGATCTCGACCCCGCCCGGGCCGGCGGCCGCCGTGTCGGCGCCTGATTGAAACAACAACTGAACCAGCCTCCAGTAACTATAACTAGAACTATAATAACCATAGTTATAACTTCAGTAACCATAGTTATAATATTATTACTACTATAACTATAACTACAATAACCATGGTTTATGATGGTTATAACTATAGTATTTATGGGGTTTATAAACCAACTTGTGACTTGGGGCACTACACAAAATTGTGATTGTACCAATGACAATATATAAGAAATTAAAGTAAACATTAAACATGATGGACATGTGGGATGTTTCTATTCAACATTGTGAAAAACATAACAAAGAAAGATATAAATCAAACCTATATACACGAAATGGTAATTGAAGCGACCCAAAAACATGGTTTTAGCCCAAATAGGGATTTGATAGTGGTTCAGTGGGATTTTAAAACGATTTCTTGGGATGCCAGTGGGGTCATGTGGGGTCATGGGGGTTTAATGAGATTTTCACGGGATAAATGGAGGTTTAAATGGGATATGAATGGGATATACCCATCAAAGGTGGCTGGGTAACATGTCCTTTGGGATCCTGCGAAAAGAAAACATGCTGGCTCAATACCCAAAAAAACTATTTTCGAGGTACATCTCCATGTTTGTCCCTCAAATCACCGTTATATCATCTCATATCCCGACCATATCTTAATATTCCATCTATATTCCACCATGTAATATCCAATCATCCCAACAAATCATTGTATAATCATTGTTACAATGTGGGGCCCCCAAGATATAAGTTGGTTTTTAAGCCCCAGTAACTATGGTTATAAGTACCATAAACCATAGTTATTGGAGTTATAAACCAACTTAGTTATCTTGGGGGCCTCACATTGTAATCATATCCCAATTAATCATACTGCTGGTTCTGTTAGTGCTAATTACTATATCACCATTTTTTTCTAGCCATGGGCCCAGTTGGTTCTGTCCCCTCATCCCCTTGCCATCTATCACCGTGCTAGTCAGTACGAGTATCATCCTGTGGTAACCATAATTTCTGGTTGGTGGTTGACCTACCCCTCTGAACAATATTAGTCAGTTGGGGTTATTGTTCCCAATATATGGAAAAATAATCCAATTGTTCCAAACCACCAACCAGATTATATGTTATCCAATTGCTATCTGGTTGGTGGGTTTTAGCCATCTCGAAAAATATTAGTCAATGGGAAGGATTATCCCATATATTATGGAAAATAAAAAATGTTTGAAACCACCAACTAGCTATAGTAATGAATCAATCTACAGATATTAATGATTATTACCCAATTCAGACTAATTCATATCCAAAAATCATATATCACCGTTAACAAGATGATCCCAAAATCATCTTAATAATCCCCATATTTTGATTACATGATATTTCGTTGTTGACTGTCAATCCAATTGATCCAAAATTAATGATTATCTCACATGGTATCCAACATTTGTTAATTCATATTGCTGGTTATCCATCCTATTACAGCACATACATCCGTTTCATTTCCCCATCATATCCCCAAACAACCACATGTTTGGAGATCAATCTCCATTTTGAGAAATACATAGTTTCACTGTGTTTCAGGATTCATCAAACATTTCCCCCTGCCATTTTGCTTGGTTCCCACGAGACCACAATAGGACCTCAGAAATAAGAGTCTGGCTGCACACGGTGGTGCCCCCAGTTCGGAATCGCTAAGTTGGTGAACATAACTCCACTAACTATGGTTTATGGTAGATATATCTATAGTTGATGGGGTTATAAACCAACAAACATAACTGGGGGGCACCACCTTGCAATGGACTGGTCCTTGTAGTCGTAAGGCAAAAATGGCTCTCCTTGAGGCCTCTGCGTGGCCAGCTGCCCGACAGGAACTTCGTGTTGACAGCGACATTGGAGCTCTCATGCCTGGTATGGACTTCACGTCCAAGAAGGTACCTGCTCTGATGGCCTCTTCAAGGACAGGCATGGTTTCATAGCCCAGTTTTGCTGCCTCATCTTTCCCCATCAAATCATCCGTAATTGCAAGGTTCGGCAAAGCCAAAGTTTGCTGCAGTCATGGTATGTAGCGGCCATTGACATGAAAGCAAAAGGCAACCCAACAAATGTGTTATCGAATTCTGCGTCAACCTGTCGCGATATCACTTGGGGTCCTCATCTTGTACACTCCGGAAATTTTGCATAGTCATTGAACATGGTCATCAATATAGTTGATTGACCTATTAAAAAGAAATATTGTTTTTCCATTGTTTTTAGAATTGTTGCCATTATTAGTTGATTGACATCAAAAAGACATGATGTTCACCATTTTAACATAACATAACTATGGAAAATCACCACTTTGAATAGGTAAATCAACTATAAATGGGTCATTTTCCAGTTCACAAACTCTTTGTTCACAAGAGGATTTCTCAACGGATCATTCCATCAATATTCCCATGAAATATTTCCTTCTGAAAGGTCCCATTCAATCCCAATAAACCACTATTTTTGGTGGTTAACGGTTAATGTGGTTAAACACTGTTTAACTTAACCACCATCCACCGCCATCCCAATCTCCATGCTACCTTCATCATCCCCGGATCTTCCTTCAGCTTCTGCTTCGTCCCCTCCTAGGATCGCCGCGTGGATGGGGCAGCACGCTGCAGAATTTGGGACTTTTATTAATACCAGTACCTTCTAAGATCTATTATGGAAGTCTTTAGATCCATAAGAATTATGTTTTTTTTGTTCGGATTCATCCCTTCCACCGTAACATTTCCAACACTTCCAAGAGATGGGATGGAAATCACTGGGAATGGGATGATACATCCAGGACGATATCCAGTAAGATTGGTGGATGTCACCTTGAAAATCCACCCATTTTTAGGTCATATACCATCTGTTTCTATGGAACATCTGGGAATATCACAGGCTTACCCTCTGGTAAACGTTTACATAACGAACTGGAAAATCACCATGAAATTCATGGGTAAATCAACTATTTCTATGGCAATTTTCAATAGCAAACTGTTAGCTTACCAGAGGGTAGGTAAACCTGTGACATGTGGGATTGCACTTGATCAAGTTAACCAAGAACAATTGCGATGCTTGACCAATCTTTAGTCAAATGGCCCCAAAAATCTACAAAACGTGTCTTTCTTTAAAGAACATACAGTATGTCGGCTTGGGCGATACGGCAGTTGGTCTTGTGCTTCGTGTTCTCTCACCAGACCTGGTTATACGGGAAAATGCTGCGCCACAGGCAGCACAAACATATACCCTCTGGTGATTTAACATAGCTATTGAAAAAAATGAAAATGGTGATTGCCCATAGTTTTTTGTATGTTTACAAGAGGGTAACATGTCATATATTGTGATGATAGTCTTAGTTGATCACATGTGTTTGTTTCAAAAAAATGTGATACGGTTGAGGCCATTTATTAGTTATAAGTACTTATAACTCCATTTATAGAATGTATAATTCCATTTATAACCAGTATTAACCAGTTATAACTAATAACTGGCCATAACTGTACCCCTTCTCGTTTTCCCGCAATGGTCATTTTGAATCAAGTTTCTTCAGGATGCCGCAGATGTCGTGAATTGGGCCCGATCTAAAATCACTTGATCATTGGGTGGGGCCCCATGGCCCCAGTTCGGAATCGCTAAGTTGGTGAACATAACTATAATAACAATAGTGTATGATACTTATGATTATATTTAGATGGGCTTATAAACCAACAAACATAACTAGGGGGCCCCATCCTGTAGCTACTAAAGTGGTATCCTGGCAATGACAAGCCTAGTGGTTTATGAATTCGGGGTTGCCTCTATAGAACTAAAACAACTGTGGGAGTCTGAGAATTTCGCAAACATATCCCAATTCATCCTGTGGTTAATCATCGTTGTCCCTATGAAACAAGGTAACCTGGGTATCCACCACCTTCAGACAACCCCCAAAAACTTGTCAAGTTGGCTAGTGTTATATAAATATATATATATACATACATACAGATATATCCCACAGTTACGGTCATTTACCAGTTAAGAGTCAGTTATAACTACAAACAAGTCACCCCATGTATAGAATGTTTCTCATCCCATAGAAATAACCAGTTACCATCTGGTTATTTAACATAGCCATGGAAAATCACCATTTTCAAGTTCGGTAAACCATCTATTTCTATGGGCCGTTTCCCATGGCTATGCGAAATAACCAGAGGGTATAACTAATAACTGATAGCCATGGCCATGTTATTTCACTATAAGCATCATTAATCACTATTAGCCACTATTAACGATTATTAACCTCATAGAAATCACCATAGAAATCACCAGTTTTTTCACTCATAGCCATGGCCAGTTGCCTGTATACTGGCCATCACTGCAGCAATCCCTGCTGATCCACAAATGATGCTGATCTTGGCATGTTCCCAGCTGGTTTTCCGATGATTTTCCCACCAGTTCCGCGCGCAAAAAGCCAGCGTCATTTTCTCCAGGTTTCACCAGAAATCGGCCAACTTTGAGCCGAAATCCATTGGAAGTGGGCTTCTTCGCCTCACAATCCGTGATGATATGGTCTACATAAAAATAATTTGTACATAATATATATATATGCATAATCTGATTTAATATATGATGTGTATAAGGTGGTGCACCATAGTTGAATTGGTTTATAACTTAGTAACTAGATTAACTAGGGTTTATGTTGATTGTAGCATATTATAACCACAGTTGAATGGCCTAATAAACCACCTTATAACTGGGGGGCGCCATTGATGTATGGGATACCCTTCAACTGGCCACCAGCTAAGAGGGAATATGATGATTAACCCATGGATTTAGGGGTACAAGTACCATTTCTTTTAAATACAACATAGTCATCCTAGATCTATCAATCAAATCATCATGGCATTGACTACATGTATACAATTGCATAACCATATCAAGTAACACGGCGAATTGCACACGGCAACTATGTACATCTAGCGATTTCTCAGGCAAGGACTTCGACGGCCCCATGATGTCGCTGATAGACCTGGCTGCACTCCTGCGCCAGCTTGGGATCCCGCGTGGAGGATTGAGGCTCCAGCATCTGGATGATGCCATCGATCAAACAGAGCACTCCCAGCAGCACAATCCAGGCAACCTGGATCAAACTCCCAAGATTTATGGCCAAAAGGAGTTGGTTGAAAACGAACAAAACCGCCCCGGATTTTTTGGATTTTTTTTTACGGGAGATGTAGCTGGTTGGTGGTGCAATGTGCCCATCTTGAAAAATGATGGAGTTCGGCAATGGGAAGGATTATCCCATATATTATGGAACATAAAAAATGTTCCAAACCACCAACCAGGTACAGTAGATATACAGTCTCTAGAGTATATCAATTATTATCAGGCTTGTTTTTTTTTTTGATGGACACTGAACACATCACCCAGCAACTTTCATCAACCAAACATGTCGCTCTCGACCGTCAGAGGGTGCTCTGGAATAGATCAGTATGACTGCTGGCAGCAGGAGATTCATCCACACACCAGTCGTGGAGGCAACCTGATTTCAACAAGCTGAGGTCCACCAGTTGTAGTCGGTTTCCAAAGCCCCATACACAAATATAAAAAACATTAAACATTATATATAGTTCCATCATGTTCCACCCCCAAAAAAACAACAGTTCACCAAGTGAGTTGTGTGCATCAACTTGTCGCGATTTCGCTTTCATCTTGAACTAGCTAGGTAAAGTGGTGCTTTGGGTGGCTGAGAATCCTGACGAATTGGGATTCCCTCCGCCACCAGGTGAAAATCATTGGTCGAAAGTTCTTTGTGTTGAGCCATCGGGAAAATAAAGGTTTTGTCCAAACAATGTCCCCAAAAGATCCCATTGTTTAGATGACGGCTTTAGATGTTTGCCTTTGCCATTACCCTCTGGATCCCCTCTGGTAATCAATCATGGTAATTGAAAATCCCCATCATAAATATAAGTAAATTGAAATATTTCACTAACCTGATACTTGCGGCCATTTGAGAATAATTTCCCTTATTCACCATGATTCCAGGGAGGTCGCAGTGAGGTCGTTATAATTTACCCAGATTTATGGTTAATCCCATTTGAATATCCCACATTATCCCACAGTTCCCCATAAATCAACCATAAATGGGCCCTTTTCCAACCAGTTAGATGCTTGAATCATGTTAGGTAAATGTTTAGTTCGCTGGAACAAATCATCGACCTGTTACTGGTGGAGTCTCCAGCAAACTGATGACACCGGAGCGCAACCCCGGATAGAAAGACCACAACAGTGGTAAAAACACCAAACACATTGAGGATACCCTCCGGCAATCAAACGTGGCTGGCAGGAAATCCACGATCGAAATGGAGATAATGGAGGGGTTCAATAGGAAAATCACCTAATTATAAATAGTGTATTCTCCAGCACGCCATGTTTGATTACCAGAGGGTACATTAAATTATTGACAAAATTTAAGATCCATAACTCCATAACCAGCCAAAAAATGATGGTTTAGTTTATATATATATATGTAATTATAAATATATAAATATATCATTATATATCCAAAACAAGAACAAACCCATTGGATTCCCTTGGTGGACAAAAAAATACACACTTCACCAGCGCCGAAGTCGCCCAGCGACAGTGAGAATGAGGTTTCCAAAAGCTTCATCTCCAATCAGTGTGGGGACTGCAATAGAGGACAGCGAGAAAAAGAGCGTCAAGGCGACTTGCATCGCCTTTGATCTGCTGCTCAAAAGCGTCAAAAAGACCATTGAGCAATACCATAAAAGTCCCATAAATGATGATCATTCGAAAAACTATACGATAAACAACAATGACTATATCAGTCCAAGAACTATACCATTCCAATATTTCATCACCATTGATAAATAAGATGGTACTTGTTGGAATAATTATTTAAAAAAAAACAAAAGTCCCTGGTAGATGATCATTCCAATAACCATAGTTGGTATGTATGTTATTATCCATGGTGAAGATAAATCAATGTTAATTCTGGCAACCAATAACCATCGTTGGTGAAAATAACTCATATAACTACATAGTGGTGCCCCAGTTCGATAGCTCAGTTGGTTTATATCTCCAATTTCACTAGGACTTATGGTAGATATATCGAACTAGTTGATGGGGTTATAAACCAACGTTCACATCACTGGGGGGTACCAACTCATATAACGATGGTTCTGATATTCTGATACCTATAACTATAGTCTTAGAACCATACAACTAAGCAACTCATATACCTATATAGCCTATAACTATAGTTATGATACCTATAACTGCCTATAACTGTAGTTATGATACCTATAACTATGGTTCTGATACTCCACAGCCTTAGATTGGCTGCTTTGGGGATCATACAGTTCCCGCTATTTATCGCCAGTTGTGGCCATGGCATGAGTCATAACTCCTGTGACTAAGGTGAACCCATTAAATATCACTTGAATGAGCTTATAAACCAGTTATAAGTTAAAAGTGTTAACTTATAAACCAGTTATAAGATGTTATAAGTTAAAGGTGTTTTTTTTGGCTGGCTTTAATGGGTTATACAAACAAATAAAAGTCCCAGTAGATTCGCCATGACTGGAATGGGACAAGAAGAAGTTATTTTCAGCCAGAGTGGCCCATGGAGCTTCAGCTAAAGACACGTCAGCACTGAAAAAGTTCCAGACTTGACTCTTGCAGGGAAGAATCGCCAAGGGCAGGTTGAAGTAAATCATCAAAGCCATACTTCCTTGCAAAATACTGGTCAAGACGTCCGGGTACTTCTCTTCCTGGATGTCTAAAACGAAAACACACTGAACACATACAAGGTGGTGCCCCCACCAGTTATAAATTTGCTGGTTGGTGGTTTCAACCCCTCTGAGAATATTAGTCAGTTGGGATTATTATTCCCAATATATGCAAAAATAAAACATGTTCCAAACCACCAACCAGTTTGTTTATAAAACCCAAATTAGTTTACTTATAAGTATCATCAACCCTACTTACTGCAGTTATAAATCAAGTCAGCTATCTAGGGGGGGCCGCCTTGTATGAACTGTTTTGCTGATTGAGGACAATAATCCGATTTGTTGGGGTGAACATGAAACAAAGAAGTTAGACAACCTTTCCAATCTCTCGTTGTTGAACATCAAATCCACCATGTGGATGGCAAAATCTTCTTGGTTACCCTCCATGAAACTAACATAGTTTTGGAAAAATATGAACAAATACACCTCATAGATGATCTACCTATAAACAATGGTGGATGTTCCAAAGCTATGTTAGTTTTATCAGAGGGTAAATTTTCATGTGTGTTTGTATGTTCGGGACCACAAGTTTCTGTTCCTTACAGTTCCATCATATTTTGTGAGCTCAAACATGTTCTGAACAAATGGTTACAAATCACACAGTATGATTGTACTTTATGACCAAGTTCCCATATTTTTCACAAATCATAAACATTTTCTGAGCTTAATCATCATATTTTTCTTGACCACAGTTTATAAATCACCATGTTGCTGCACGAAAAACGATGAAATCAGCATTTCTTTGGCGCGACACAACGATTTACGGTGGATAGATCCACGGGTGAACACATAGTTAAGGCCACGGCTATTAGTGAGTTATAACTGGTGATTTCTATGGTGATTAATAGTGGTTAATAGTGGTTAATAGTGGCTAATAGTGGTTATATAGTTATAACTGGTGATTTCTATGGGATGAGAAACATTCTATAAATGGGGTGACTTCTTAGTACTTATAACTGGTAAAACTCGGGCCATAACTGCAGATCATCCAATCAAAAAAATCCCTCGCACTCTGACAGTGGAAAATCCTGTTAAATCAATTATTGTTTTAGATAATCTGACGGTTGAATCAGGTTAAAACCATTTATATAATCCCAATTGAATTTGATGAACCACCACCCAGTTGTTTTTTATATGTAAAAACAAAATTTGGGGAATTACGCGCACAAAATTGATAAACATCACAACTAATTTTGTGATAATTGTGATTAGTTTGATAGTTTTTTGGTGGTGGCTATATATTTGATAAACGCACCACCCAGTCACCCAGTGTTGTTGAAAAAAAAACAAATCAAACCTCCTCATATTTTTGTTCAAACATACACCACCCAGTTTTTTGTAGTCAGTGGGGTTGCTATATAGACCCTCCAAATACCTCAAAACAAATGCCAAAAGTACAAATATTATGGTCTAAAACACCATTTTTAAGGCTACTCACATGGACTTTCTAGGTACAAATCTGCTAAAACCTTCAGCATCTAATTAATCTAGTTATGATAAATCTCAGCCAGCTTCATAGATCTTGAAGAGATCCAGATCCACAGCGCTGCCCAAGGCTGCATATCCCACCAGCGCCACCACCACGTAGACCGAAGACTGCATCGAAACAGCGATGGCTGGGCACCAGGTGGTCACTTTCTCGCGGAGGGCTGGCTGCACATCTGCTGCCAGCTGGGGTAAGATGCCGGTGTTGGCCTAGGAGAAAAAGTGAAAACCGAGAAAACATGTGTTTTTTTTTAATTTTTTTATCAACTCAAATGGTGGTTGAATAAACTGAAATGGTGGGTTTACCATGTTTGTTTATCCGTTGAAATGTTGATCTATAATTCATTGCAAAGTGTCGGAAGGATGTGCAGAGTTTCCTTTACAAAGGAGTGAATTATGTAGAGACATTCTCATTCTTTGATGCAAGAACGCAAAGACGCAATACTATGAAATATAACCTTTTTCTCTGAGATACCCTTCCTTTGCTGCATGTACTTTGGTAAAGAACCAGGTTATCAACGTATAGTTATGAACTATGTTATTCCATATACAGTCAGTGAAATACTGGAACAAACCGGGCAAAATTATTTTGCAGGAGTGAAATTGTTTGAAAGAATTGTTATGCAGGACAAGAAAAGAGGGATGCTGAATTGGAAAAATGAGCTGTTCAAAAATTGCATGTTTCCAAACATGTTATTTTTGTAGCAATATTGTTGCTTGTTTCAAAAAACATCTTTTCTTCATGACAGATTGCAACCTGTAAGCAACAGTTTCCTTGAACAACATTTTTTTCTGTTTCAAGGAATGCTGCAATGTGCATTGACCGTTGCACTTTTTGATATGTTGGAAGGAAACATGATTGATTGAACAATCCATCGAAATTGCTGTTTTGGTAGGTTCTTGGGGGCGATGAGCCATATAGATCCAATATATAATATAGTAAATAATAATATATAATGAAATATTATATTATATATAATATATATATAATATAATATAGATATTATAATATAATATAACATAGTATAATATACTATTATACAATATAATATTCTAGAGTATATAATATATATAATATACTATATATATTAATATAAATATATATATATATACTATATATAATAAATAATATTTTAATATATATATATATATATATTATATATAATATATAATATTCTAATATATATATATATATTATATATAATATATAATATTCTAATATATATATATAATATATATGTAATATATAAAATTCTAATATATATACAATATATATAATATATAATATCCTA
>Ga0126342_10012484_pt1 | contig 15146 bp, 12 predicted proteins | sample Cyp1metagenome_FD_92528 | JGI IMG/M metagenome (GOLD analysis project Ga0126342, IMG submission 92528) | Coral microbial communities from Lord Howe Island, Old Settlement Bay, Australia - Cyphastrea 1 metagenome | ecosystem: Host-associated > Invertebrates > Cnidaria > Coral ...
GGCGTCCCATTGGGGTTGACCTTGCTTTTGGTCAACTTATTTGACTTCCTGATCCAACGGCGTCCCAATGAGATTTGACACAATTCTGTTAAATTGGTCGACTTTAACGGTTCGGAGTAGATAGATCATGATAGATCTCTAGTTATATAATGAATGTTAATGCGATTACAGACTTATAGCATATATTATAACTGGGAGACCACATGGTGATCTCGAAAACGAAAACGGACATGGGAAAGTGAGCAGAATTGTTGCTGAACGCTGGACATCTACCGGAATCGATCGACTCTTGAAGTTGCCTAAAAGTTGCTATGGTTGCCAGTTGGTTCTGTAGATCATTATGGATTCATTATGGATTCATTATAGATGAGGGTCAGAACTATGGATAAAATTTCATATGGTCCCAAAATGCCACATATCACAGCAGCTGAGCTATGAAGGGTAGCCGCTAGGCCGCTGGGTCCTCATCATTGGAAAATCCTGGGTTTTTACCTTCAAATCAAACAGAGCAATGGACATGGAAATACTATGAAATACTCTTCCGATAGCAGCAACAACTGGGTATCGGAGACCTCTCTCGCACCAACTGTCAGGCCATTGCCAGGCCATTGCGCAGAGGATTTGGGGATTCACATGGATTCACCAGAGGATTCAGCATCATTTGGTGCGCTCAGGTGTCAAACTCGTGGAAAAGACCCTCTCGAATGACTTACCTTCCTGGGATAGCGGCAATGGTTGCCGTGTGCCTTGGCGATATTTAAGGCGATGTTTGGCGACCGGGCCTAAGGTCCGGTCCAGGTGATGAAAAAAGATCAAACATGTGGGGAATGGATACCTACCCATACCTAGCCTAAAACTGAGATAATCTAAGTAGATCTATGGAAATCTATGGGGAAACTCAAGAAATATGATCTATAATCATATGATTCATGGTGGATTTTCCGTATTGATGTTAGTTTACTGGAGGGTACCAGACTTTTGGATACTTATCGTTTGAGTTTTGCCCTATTTTGACCCATACTGAGAGCTTTGTCAGATTGCTTCAGTGCTTCAACACGGTGCCTGAGCGAAACAACTTCATGTTTCATTGTCAAACCATGGTTCTTTGGATGTACAGGTTGGTTGAAGGTGGCACCTTGAAACTTTTTAGTAGATGTGCTTGATGTGCCGCTGTGCCATATGTTTGCCTATGTATTGTTTTCTTCACGTTTTTTTTTCCGACAAAACCACATCCAATCGTTCATCGATTCCTCCCCTGCCATTCACTCTGAGACCGGCTTGCACGGAAACATCAATGGTCTAGAGGTGCCGGGCAGAAGTTACAACTGGGCTGACAAGCCAATGAGCCAGCTGTGGCTCTTTGTGATGGTCAAATATAGTCAAATGAAATCTGAAATATCCCATTCAAATTTAAATATATAGTCTCAAATATAGTCAAATGGTCAGATATAGTCAAATATAGTCAATCATGTCATATCCATTCATATCCCCATTTTCAGAGGTTACCTACACCATTCGTCACAACATTCGTCGAGGATGATTCCGAAAATCAGCAAATGAATCTATAATTGATCTGCTATACCCCCAAACTATCCCAAACTGGCCAAACTATATCTCATGTCTGTCGTCAATGGCCATTTTCAGCGACCTAAATTGGAGGTGCGTCAGGTCTGGGCCTCAAATCTGACCATCTGCCGATCAGGTCCTACCAACGACCCAGTATGTCCCCATCGACGGTTCGCCAACGGGCGTGCTGAACGAGCTCAACTGTGACATGGCACTACTTGGACCAAGGAATTTGGAGAGTTTACTGAGCTCTGCTTAACAAAGTCCAATAGTACCAGCACATGGATTGGATGGGCATGACAGAAATCTATCATGGACTATTAGACCATCTTAAGTCCACCCCAGTTTAACTTGAAAATATGTGGGTTTCACATGATTTCACTTTATATTTCACTGGCCAAAACATGGATGTAACTTAAGCAAAGCTTGGGAAATTCAGCACCAAACATACGGTAACGACATTTAAATATGTGGAGGGCGGGCCAGACCGCGAGGCCCCGGAGGTAGTATCAAATACCAGTTCGTATATTTAAATGTAGTTACCGTAGGGTTTTGGGCAGCAATGCGGACAAACCATTTTTAGTGGCAATAGGGACAAAGAACTCAGCCTTGGATACCTTTGGATAGAAGATCAGCTGTTCGATTTGTTTGAACATTGTGGGTGGGTAACATATTGATTCTTGTCGGTTACATATCATAAAAGCTATTTCTATATAAGTTATTATATTTATTACCCACGTCATACCAAGTAAGTTATATGTTTAGCCTTAAATAGCCTTAAGCTAGGTCATTATATACAAAAAAAAATACTACTTAAGGTTATTCCATCCTTGGGTGGGAAACTGCCTATTTTGATGGGTCAAAGCTATCTCCAACAGGGGCTCGCAGCGTCAGGTGATCAGGGCTCGCCGGTGGGGTGTCGACTGAGTGGAGGGACGCGGCAAGACTACAAGGCGAGTCCATGGGTGACACGGATTTTTCGCCATGAAACTTGGGGATTTAACATGAGACAGTCCAAATCTTAGGAGTGAAGATCATTTAAGATGATTTTAACATGATTTGACAGTCCGAATGTTGGGAGTCAATATTATAAGATGGTTTGAGCAGAATGAGGTTGAGTTGGATTGCAATATTAGCTAAATTTTTGTGTACGTTGATTTGACAGGATTTAACTCGCAAGAGTAAGAATGTGACCATCAAAGATGAAGATGTCATTTTCAAACATGTTTGTTTTTCCCCTTTGAACAAACATATGAAAAGACTTGATGTGTTCGTCCTTCAATGTCTGTGTAAGGCTTGGTATTTTTTTGGACATTTGCCACTTTCTGTAGGAAACTTATGAAAAGGGCCATGTTAAGAGATGATTTCCCTACGCTGCCCACCTTTGGATTCCTGCGGCCTGGCAGACCTTTGGTGGGACTTATGGTTTTCGTTTCATCCTGGGTTCGAGCGACCACGAGGCAGTGGAGAGTGATTGGTGAATTTCTTGTGAGACTAACTGGCTAAAAGGGGGATTATGAAGAAATCATAACTAACCCATAGTACGGATTGATGCTTATTGATGCTTATTGATGCTTTTTGATGCTTATTGATGATTATTGGGGATTGTGAACTAACCCACAATAGCATATAGTAGCCGTATGGAAAGCGTTTGACTACGCAGTCAAGGTGAGAGATGGCTACCATTTGACCCAACGTGCCAGGCACGTGGGTTTCACACCTCCAAAGAGGTTGATGTTTGTTACTGCAATGGCGACTGCAATGTCCGGCGGCCTATGGACCAAGTGAGAGAGTCTCCGACAGGGCGCAAGATGTCCCGGTGCTAATGTTGGCTTATTATGATGGGTTTATTATTCTTTTTTTGGTATGTAAAAGAAGAAAGGAGTTCCAACCTTGACTTTCAAAAATATGGGAGAGATATACAGTTTTTTTTGCTAAACAATGATGGTGATATGGGACCTCAGACTGTCATGGAGATAAGACATGCGGGAATATCAAGAACACTTGAGAATAAACATCAGAGTCGTCAGACTCTGAAGTTGATGGACTTGGGCCAAACTGTTATGTAAAATATCTCAAGGCATCTTCGCTGCCGTGCTATATGGGGCAATATTGCAGGGATAGATTCCAAGAAAAAATATGTGACTTTCAAAAAAATGCAAGACATGAGTTAGGGAACATTCTCTTCGCTACATCCCAAATGTCCTAAATCAAGTTAAATCATATTACCCTCTGGTGAACTAACATAGCAATGGAAAATCACCATTCTTAATGGGAAAATCCACTATAAATAGCCATTTTCCATTGCTATGTTAGTTCACCAGAGGGTAATTCATATTTAATGACCATATTCCACCATGAAATCCGTGCTGTTTGGTAGCGCATCCCACTTCCCTCAGCCCTGGTGGCTTCAGCGCCACGCTTTTGCGCGCCCTTTGCGCTCCGCCGAGACCGGCTCCAACTGGTTCAAAGTGGGCAGCATGCGAGTCAGTTGGGACCCAAAAAATCCAGGATGGGGGGATATTTGAGGTATACCCTCTGGTGAACTAACATAGCAATGGAAAATGGCTATTTATAGTGGATTTTCCCATTAAGAATGGTGATTTTCCATTGCTATGTTAGTTCACCAGAGGGTATTTCATTTCATTCATTTGATAATTTTATATGTTTTTATGTGATTCAATGGATTTGTTTGGTATTGGGATTTGACGAGAATGATTTCACCAGCAAAAACGGCGATTTGATGATGAGTTAATGGGTTTATAACTGCTACCCGCTGGTAATCTAACAGTTTGCGGTGCAAAAGCACCATGTTGCACAGGGAAATCATCTACAAACAAGCCATTTTCCATGGCTAATATGTGTTACAGTAGATGACCAGAGGGTATGTTTGTGACATTCATCTTTAGGACATAATTCCCGCAAGAGTGGAACGGTGACAAGTATTGAGACAACTACATACTGTACTGACAAGTCCTGAATGTCTAATTTCACCATCAAGTTGACAAGTCCTTGATGTTGGATTCTTCAACTGACAAGTTCTTGATGCTGGTTTTTGCAAGTCGCTGATGTTGTTTGTTTCAAGTTTCAACATTTTTCAACATCTTTTCAACGTTTTCGTCCTGATGTCAGGCCCTACCCGGCTGGTCAGTGCTGCGACATCCAGGCCAGGACATGGAGGTTTTTGGGGTTTTCATCATCAAAACATGTCAAAATGGATGACATTTGGAGGGCTTTTGGCTTTTGGATGTTCTTTAGTGAGCACAGAAAATCTAGGACCTAGGACTGAGCGAACTGACTGACCACCCTTATCCGCAAGGATTTTCTTAGGATTGCAGGAATCATCCAAACAATGTGACCATTATGCCATTGCTATCCAGTGGTTAGGAGGGAGCCAAGGAGCTGGGAGTATATGTTCCCTATGAAATGGGGAGCCAAGGAGCGACATCCTTGAGTTCCCCAGCCACATTGTAGATTATGATTATGACCTTATGGTTTGAGTTGTGTACTACCCCAAATTCATGCCATTGAAGCAACCAATGGTTGGTATAGGTTGGTATCATATGAGCTGGAAAAGCAGTGACTGGTTGGCCAACGGCTTAATTTTCAACATGTTTTTTCATTCATGATTAATTCTGTCATATAACGCTATACAACAATGATTTTCTTTGGTTGTGTTCCCCAATTGAGCCATTCAAAATCACCTGGTGGATTGGTTATAGGGATTGGTAGGGACTTATACATCTTATACTACCCAATTTACATCAATTTACTGGGGATTATGATAGCATCTGACCATAGGATGACAAACGACAGCGGCCGCAGATCGGAGCTGCCGGCGCAGTGGAGCGTGGAATTCGTGAACCAACCAGGGATCATTGGGTCCGACGACTCGGAAAGCCCTGGAATCATGGTTAATAAGGGAAGTCATCCCCAAATGGCCGAACTATTCAGGTTAGTGAAATATGATAATTTACCCAGATTAAATGGTAACTTTCCAACATCATCCCACATCTAATTTCCACATATTTCCACATCTACAGGAGGGTGAGTCATGTAAACTTGTTAGCAACTGGATTACAACTCATTGGGTAAACCCGAGATGACCTGGCCCGCTGGCTTAGTCACCCCTTGATGGTGACTGGGTCAAGGTTGGATGGGATTTTCTCGTAGAATCTGAATATGCCAATGCTAATACACACTATTGACTATAATGATATGGTATATTAAGTTTAGCATTAGTTAACATTGGATACTAATGATATTAGTTATTGGCTAACATGTAATGATACATGGTATATTTTGATATGGTATAACTCACATAACATCTAAGAACTAATCTCATTCCATCGATATGGTACAACTAATCACAACAAGAAAATTGTATCCATTTCCACTACGACTTTAACGGAGCTAAACTTTCATTTTCTTCCTTGAACGGAAATAGATTGAGGAACTTACGAATAGTAATGGACTGACCAGCAAAGGATCTTAGATCGGCCACGGTGAGTTAGTTTTTCTGGAAAAGGCTGGGGGCAAACTTGTAAGGATTATGAGGTAATCCAACATGCTTCATTTTTTGTAAGGTCATGAATGTCATGAGATGTCATCCGTAAGATGTACATACGTTTTTTCAGTTTTGAGGGTACCAACTTACAATCTACTGTACGCCAAAGTGGAAGTTGTAACAACTGTCCTAAAGACAAAGGCTGGATGATCATGTGGGATCCACGTTGTGCCATGTAGGTGTATGATGGTGTATGCACAATGATAATGATACACCAATGGGTGTGTCGGTTGGCGCCCCTTAAATGGCAAGTTTTTCATGGGGATGATGATTAATCAATGGAATGGGGCCTGGGGTGTTCTCCTAAATTGTCAGACACACCACAAATATTGGATGATATTGGATGGTTTTGTCATTGTAGATCCCCCACTACAATCCTACCAATTTCATCGTGAAGATGAAAACCCATGGAATTTTTTGTGCCTCCCTTGTGGTTTGAAAGAACGAAGGGGATTGGGGAAGTTACAGTAGGCAAGATACATCAAGATACAAAATAGAAATAAATAGAATATATTCTTACAATTCCTTACACTTGACGCTTAGGTTTCATTCACGTGTTTTTTACCATCTCTGTTTGGTATGAGAAAAGAACTCAACTCTAACATACTCATTCATCATGTATTTTGGGACTGTAGAACCCAAACACAACCACCAATCCCATCCGGATTTATCTGAAAATTGGGTAGCCCCATATCCAAATGTTTTTAGGAAGTACCCTCTGGTGGATTTTCCCATTAAAAATGGTGATTTTCCATAGTTATGTAAACGTTTACCAGAGGGTATCCCCCATTTTCAGAGACATGAACTCACGTAATCTGTGAAACAGGCGTGAGATATTGAATCCTCAACTCACCGGCCGCATCTGTGAGGCTTCATCGGCCCTATGCAGATGGAGGTGTCCTAGGTTTACAGGCTGGGATCAACGACCTGGCTAGGGAAGTCAGATGATGGGATCACATTTTTCTTCCAAAAAACGGGAAGACATAACTGGATGTGCTGGAAATGGGGTATGCCATGGTACACCCCTAGTTATGGCCATTTTTTGTAGGGAAAATGATGAGTGACCATGAAACTCTGGTTTCCTTTCAACCCCAAATCAGACACACGTCTGAAAGCTTGATACCAGGGATGGAACATTTGGTTGGTTGATAGATGATGGATGATCCTGGCACTTGAAATCCTCATTGGCAGTACGTGCAGTTCCAGTTCCAAGGAAGAAATCGCTAGCGATTGCTGCCGGAGTGATATCCCAACTGATGTCGACGAAATTTCTATTTCACCGTGTTTATACCCCTAGCATTCCAGTTGTTCCAGTGAAATCCCCATTTCCCCTTGACTATATCCATTTTTTAGTGAAATCTCCCATTTTCCACGGCTAGATCCCACCAGTTACCAACCAATTTCGCCCTCAAGTACTCAACCAGTGGCTTGACCATATGATGACCGCTGCCCTTGGGGGTCTCCTGGTTCCCGGCAAATCTACTGTAGCTACTACCCCATGCCCTACATATCCCTACATCATATGCATATATTCATATATATATATATATATACGTATATACATGTAATATGTGAATCTTATTGTATGTTATTTCTGTTATATCGAAATCATGCACTCTGCAAGACCCCTGGTTGATGAGTTACCTATCGGAATGATTCCATGGGATCCCCTGCAGGAGAACAGCCTCTTGAAGTTGGTTCCAGACAAGGACAAAACGGCAACATTTGCCATGACATCATGATCCATGGTCAAGTCCTCCAAAGTCAACTACCTCACTGGCTAAAAAAGTGGTTGACCATTTTCCCCATGATATCTAGTGGCTATGTGCATCACATTGTATCACTGTTTCTTCTTGTCGGATACACATCCATTCTTTGTCCGTTGCATTGGGTCTATTGTTGCACCGCTTTCGTACCTGGATAGCAGGAGAAGCAAATTGGCGACGATGGCTGTGCTCTTTCTGGCTACAACAGCCAGCATGGGCAGCCCAGATTGTGCCACCAGAAATCCTATGGTTTTACAGCTTATCTCCAGAAAATCAGGGGTCTACCCATCAAGCTGAGGGAGAAAAACCAACAACTCATGGGAATGTAATGGGATATCTTGGGAAACCTTGGATGGGTAGCTCAGTAAAACCTAATCCTTGGGGGATTTATCGCTGCGCAGCTTCCAAGATGATTGTTCTGCAGGATATCCACGACCAAAATTCAACCCCAAAATGGATGGTCAAAATAGATCAAAATAGTATAAAATAGTAAGAATTTGGCCAACTCACACAGACCTCACTCCGGAGAGCAAGATTTGACCTACGTACACGGAAAAATTCCCTCAATGAATAAAGTCGGTGGGGTTCGTCCTGACAAATCGACCAATTTCTCCCAAAAACCATGACTTCTGTAATTAATCCATTTACCTTTCAGTAAGCGAAAATAGCCATGGACAATGGTCATGTGCAACAGGTAAATTATCATAACTTATGTACAGATGGGTGATTGTCCATGGCTACGTTGAATACTAGGGGGTACAGTGGTTCCCCAGCAAATAATTGAACCAACAACACAATAATTCATCATCAATGGTGCACTTGGTCTGCCTTTCTCTTTTCGTGTCTTGCGTTTCCTTCGCGTAGCAACGGCCGAGGTTTTCCCAGGGCCTTTCAAGCGAAGTCGCTGCCTCAACAAACTACTTGGGTGCGGCGCCCAGCATGGTAGGGGTGACACTCTCTTGGTGCAAGCAGCTACAGGGCTTGGTAAATGTCCCGTAAATTGGGGGTTTTGCACATCACATTTAAGATCATTTAAGTATTCGTTAGAGATTATATCCCCAATCATTAGTTGCGTGGTATGAAAAAGGACATGTACCAACCCCTGCTACATACTGCTATACTACACCTTGGTTTGGAATTTGTCTGGCAATCATGGCTTAGGCCATAGCTGCCCCTTCCGTAGTAATTCACGAGCGGTTCAGCCCCATCAACTTTTTTCCCTGGTTAAAATCAAGAAAATACACTTAAGATACGTCAACAGAACTTACATATTATGCAATTTTATGTACATACATGTATGCGAAATGTAGTATACGACGTACATAGTCACTTCGTTGAACATCATTTGGTAGTCGCTGGAGAAAGATCACATTCGATCAAGCAAATCTGCGCACTGAAACCTGTGAGGCAAACTGCAGACACAGACACCTCCAGATTTGCAGAAGGTTGTCTTCAACACCAACTCTTTTGCCCGGCACCGAAGGGATCCGAAGGGCAGGGTGGAGGCCCTTGGGGTCCAATCATCCCAGGCGTTTGGCCCAGAGGGATTCTATTTATGGATGTCCTCTACAGGAAATGAACATATTATATCGGACGAGATATAGTTTATTATTGTCAATGAATATTCGTGATATTTGTGTATATATATATTGTTAATTATGATTACATGGACAATAAGCGTGACACTTGAATTTGATATATATATATATTATGTATATTATATGTATAATATATATATATATATATTATACATTGATGTCACCTGAGTCAACTGTTTCATGGCGGTGTTGACTGTAATTGCAGCCGCCCAGGTCAACACAATTACAGTGACCGAGGCACAATCCGCAGGTAAATCAGTGGACCCTGATACCATGGGCCGCTTTCATCAATCACTGCTTGGTGCTTTGGAACATGAATGGAATATTGGTGGGATTATCTTCCCATTATTGGTGGGATTATATTGTTAATTGATAATATTCCCATTATCCAAATGATATATAAAATGGATTATATTATGGATTAATCATATTCCAAATGGATATGGGATATTTGGCAATGATATATTGGTGGTTTGGAACATGAATTTTATTTTTGTCCATTCAGTGGAGAATGTCATCATCCCAACTGACGAACTCATATTTTTCAGAGGGGTAGGTATACCACCAACCAGAATCTATCTACTCTTTCTTAGTCTATGTAGTGTTTTTTAACGGAGAACCGCTGTGCTGATGCCCCAGGTCTAGAATCTGCCATGCTCAACCGTCAATTGGTCATTTTAAGTATGCTGCACTATGAGGCAGATTTATAGGGTCAAACTAGATGTTCATATTCCAATTTTGCCCATATGATCTTCCGCACACTGGATTTAGGGAAGTCGGGAACATCAAGTTTCTAAGTTTCCCATCTTGGGATGAAATATGGAGGGTAAACCATGGTAGATCCTTCAAGATTTCCCATCCCTCGACCCACCGCAGCTTCCCAGGCGGGCACGTTGGCTGTGTGCTACTGCGCCGTCACGGTGGACAGTACGTCCGGGCCACCGGGCCATCAGAGATCCGGCAGTTTCACAACGGATGTCACAGATTTTGATGAAACAAATCTCCGCAAAACCATGGTGTTTCCCAGTAAACAAACCATGGGATTTTCCGGTTGATTTTCCCTTTCCCCAATAATTTGACCGGTTGAATGGTGAGCAAAAGACCCAACTACCATGGGGATTGGTCAGATATTGGATTTTTGTTGGGTGAGACATCATGAAGCATCGCTTTTGGTGGTCAAACACTGTATGTTTCTTGGTTTTGTTTGATGGTGCACTTCCCAAAGGTCAGTATTAGGTCAGTATTTCCATATGGGGGTTTCCTAAAATGGGGATACATGGGGATACCCCAATAGCTGGATGGCTTATCATGGAACATCCGAAACAAACATGGATGACAACTGGGGTATCCAAACCTCCATAAATAGTGTTCCCCATCTTTAGGGGCGGTGGTTCTCAATCTTTTGGTGCTTCTCGAGGCCATTGCTATTCCTCAGATCCCATGATGATCATGCAGGCTCTACTCGATCAACGGTCACAGAATAAGTTATTTGTTTGACAATCATCGACAATCCCATATGCTCCATGTATGGTATATTTACCTACATTTGGGTGATTTTTAGGGTAAATGTTGGTAAATATTCCATACATGGAGCATATGAGAATATTTGAACATGTTTGTCAGATATGATATGCTGTACTGCGTGTATTTTCCAATTGCAGCTTTCCTAGGCATTCTTGGTTGTTTGCCAGTTCGTGAGTTCATTTCCATCGTGTTTAATTGCTGGTTTACTAAATGCCTCTCCTGTAGCATGTTGGTCCATGAAACTCCTGTCAAATAGACATATGCTTCCGTAGACTTTGATGATTTGATTGGCTCTCCCCTATCCCATAGGATCCATGTATGCTATATATGGTAACATTTACCATCAATATACCCCCAATGTTAGCATATATACCATACATGGATCCTATGGGTATTGCGGATTTCTAAGGGCACCCGGAACCGGCCCGGAACGCCAACGAATCCAACGAATCGAAACGCAGATTCGGACCGCACCTTGAGGTGTCCGGTGCCATCGAATTGGAAGTTGGTGACACATCTCACAGTGAAGGGTCCGCAGGCGCGACATCGCAATTTTCCCGTGGAAGGGGATGGTGAGACCTACCCTCTGGTTATGTCAAAATAGCTATTGGAAATGGCCATTGAAATAGTGGATTTTCCCATGAAAAATGGTGATTTTCCATAGCTATGTTAGTTTACCAGAGGGTACATTTTCTGGCTGGAAAGTCCTGGATCTAAATAGAGGTAAACATGGCTGGCAGATGCTGGCAGTATCAGGCATTCCCATTCTCTATCCATCTCGTCAGATCAATCAGCGCTGGACCTTCTCCACGAACGTGGTCTTTCGCTTCAGTTACGAGGGCTATGGGCTCACCTCAGGCGAGACATCAGGAAAGGTGGGATGTCAAGGACAGAAATTGCTGGAGAATACATGTGCACTTAGGATCACTATCTATATCTATATTATCTGTATCTAATTAATTGTATCTATGTATATATATATATATACACATACACATACCAACATGTACATGTAATAGTGTTATTATCATTATCTAGTCTTACATGTTGATATATAATGATATATATATATAATATGTACATATACAGACTACAGTATATAATAATTGATCTGATAAATGCTGGGTAACGTAAAGTTGGAAGGTGAAAGGTGGGTTTTCATGGCTGAATGCGTGGACATTTTGATGGAGCAATAATGGATATTCAGCTAAAATTCAGCACGTGTTTATTCGTTTCCATGGATAGCCATGGGATGGATTTCCTCTCATCTCAATGGGAATTCCAGGATCCTAAAATGGAGGTACTGTACCATATAAGGCCATATTTTGTGGGGATATTCCCTTACAAGGCCTTATATACGTAGGCCTTATATATGGTAGGTACCTCCAATCAATCGGTTCCTGAAATGGCCATTGATCATATGGCTGGATCATTGATGAATGGTTGTAGGATGCTGCTTTAAATGTCAGGATATGATCAATCCATACAGTATCAATCCAGTGTTTGGTTGTTGTGACCCAAACCAATACTGGTTGGTGATGTGGAACATTCTTTATTTATATATATATTGGGAATTTCATCATCCCAACTGACGAACTCCAGCATTTTTCAGAGGGGTAGGTATACCACCAACCAGAATACATATGCAACATGTCTAATTTACCATATGTTTGGCACCTTAAACAATGTCACAAGGCTGATTTGCTATGGGGTCCTGACAAGCAGCCACAAAGGAAGCAAGAGACGTCTTGGATGTTCGTCCAAACAACCATGGTTCGAGTTCAGCAACAAACGGGGTGACCTTCGATAAACTCGAGGAGTTACCTGCAAAATCCTGCAAACATAGAGGAAGTTAATACTACCTGGACCTGTTTTCTTGTGGATACATCATCCATAGTCCATAATCCAGTTAATAGGAATAACCCATAATAACTACAGTATGTGTTTCCCTGTTGACAGTCATTGAGTAGGAATCTTGGGGATTAGAATAGCTACTAGCCCATAATACTTGTTTTTGTTTCCCTGTTGAATAGGAATCTGGGGGATTATAGATGATTACCCTCTGGTAAACATACAAAAAACTATGGAAAATCACCATAGAAATAGTGGATTTACCCATTAAAAATGGCAATTTTCAATAGCTTTTTGTATGTTTACCAGAGAGTAATGCCCATTTTTTTGGGCCCAGAAAATCTTCGGAGCCGAAACCTTCACGGTCACCAGATGTCACCGTCACCAGCAGCCAGGCGATACCATTCGCATCATTTCGTCCGATGGCACCTGGGTTTTTTCGGATGTTCCTTTTTTTGGATGGATGTTTCCATATTAGATAAATTTACACACTTCCAAAATTACCAGGATAATAAGCAACCCTGAATTGTTGAGGATTTGGGTTTTGAATTGGCTTTACCATAGTGTACCCTCTGGTAAATTTACACACTATGTTTGACATGAAGCCAAGAAACGTTGGGGTTCAGAGGGCTAGAATGAGGGTTGACACCACAAAGATCAGTGCACAAGTGAGTCTAATTTACACACTTCCAAAATTATGTTGATTTTTTATGGAGAAGAAACCACTTAATTAAGAGGAATAAAAGTGGAAATGATGGGCACCAGAAAGAGATAGAAAGAGTAAGTCCAACAGCATGTTGGATCCAGCAGAACTTACACGCCAAGGCGTTTTTTGTGGTCCGGAGCCACGTTGTGCAACTGAGGCAAGTGCACGGACAACAACTACAATCCCAACACAGCTGCCTTTGCGTACACTGCTCTCAAGGCCGTTACTGAAATTGGGGGTGCTGTTTCTTGTCGAGGTGTGTTGATGGTTTTCATGTTGACAGGATGTTGACAGGTTTGTGGGAGATTAACATGTTGACACATGTTGAACTGGTGCCGAAAAATGTTTTCTCATCATAAATATACGTCGATCTTTGGGATGCAGAAAAAACCCGTTGGTGGTGTATACAATCCCCAAATATCCCCAAATGATAGGTTTATGATTGGGTTTACCACACTATATGTTCAGTCATATGTCCATGATTGTTACTCCCAATCCCCGATGGCGCTTGGTGAATTTGGTGATGATGACCTGCACATCGCCAGATCGAACCTGGTGGTACAACTGGTCGAAATTCCAGTTGTTGTTTGCACAATCGAACCAACGCTCCATGTGTAGAAATCGAAGTCCCGAGATTTCCTGATTCGCTTCTACTGTATCTTCCTGGTTTCTGAAACCTTTTCCATCTATTTCCCAAGCATTTAACCTGTTGATTGCTAAATTGCCTTCATATTCTTGGTGATTTACCAACTTTTAACTTTTTTCTTGGACCTTCATTCTTTTTTTTATTCCACTGTTACTTGAAGTGTAATTTAAGCTTAGTTGTCACCTTGTGACAACACCCCCATAGTTTTCCATCATCAAAAAACCCCAAAACCACCATTCAATTCCATATTCTTCCACAGTTCTTCCATCCAAAAACCCAGCATTTCCCCGTCGTTTCGTGCGTCGTTTTGTGGTCCTTTCCTCGTTTCGAAACGTTTCGCCAGGTGAAGTGCCCGGTGCCCTGCAGCGAGGTGACCTTGACCAGCGGCACCGAGGTGGGCGATCTCAGCACCAAGGCGCCTTGACCGAAGCGTGACCGGCGATGACAGCATCGATTTTGTAGATTAATGTAGATGATATATTATATAGATATATGATTAATACATTTAGTTACCCATCATTTAGTTAATCATCATTTTAAGACTACATCTATAGTATATCTATAGTATATCTATAGTATACCTATGGTATATCTATAGCATATCTATCTGGGTAAATTATAACGACCTCACTGCGACCTCACTGGAATCATGGTTAGTAAGGGGAATCATCCCCAAATAGCCTTAATTCAGGTTAGTGAATTATTATAATTTACCCAGATGATATATTATATAGATATTGATTAATCTGAGTATGTTGTATTATTGATCTGTTATATTAATAATAATTATTATATTGATTATTCTAGCAAAATCTTACCCATATTCCAAGGCTGTTCATATTCCATGCCCAAATAGCTCCGGAAATTTGGAAAATAATGAACGACCTTTGATGATGAGAATAAGGTTGTGTGACCCTTGTCA
>Ga0126342_10012485_pt1 | contig 15146 bp, 15 predicted proteins | sample Cyp1metagenome_FD_92528 | JGI IMG/M metagenome (GOLD analysis project Ga0126342, IMG submission 92528) | Coral microbial communities from Lord Howe Island, Old Settlement Bay, Australia - Cyphastrea 1 metagenome | ecosystem: Host-associated > Invertebrates > Cnidaria > Coral ...
AAGACGGGTGTGGATAAAAATAGTAGGTAATTTACAGTGCAAATAAAGAAACAGTCAAAGGACAAGAACTGTATATTCGATAGTTGAAACGAGTCACCATCAGAGTTTTTGACCTATCTTTCATGGTATGTGAATGCAATTGGTGACGACATTCGGTGAAGACATTGTTGACGGCATTCGTACAAGATCTCTATAAAGGGTTTCTTGGCAACATCTCTTCAAGAGATCTCTGTACAAGCTCTCTATAGCAGTGCTCATTTTGATATCGCTCGCGCAACCCTCTCGACACCTTGTCTTGTGCGTGTCAGGTCGCTCTCGCTGTGGTGCGGGGCACGCTTTGAAACTTTGAGATCATCCACACAAGCCTCTCGGCACTTTGGGCGTGTCAGATCGCTCTCGTTATGGCGCGGTGCCCGTTTTGAGATCGCTCACACAACCCTCTCGGCTTTGGGCGTGTCAGATCGCTCTCGTTGTGGCTCGGTGCTGGTTCTGTCCAGGAGACCTTGTACAGGGATTTGACAAGGAAATCTTTTATAGAGAGCTTGCATAGAGATCTTGACAAGAGATCTCTTGTAGAGAGCTTGCGCACAGATCTTGCCAGGAGACCTGTTGTAGCGATCTCCTACACGGACCTTGCATAGAGATCTGTCGCAGAGATCTTGCCAAGAGGTCTCTTACATAGACCTTGCCATGAGCCCTTGTTTTTGAGAGCTTGTTCAGGCATCTCATGAAGAGATCTTGCCAAGAGACCTCTTTTAGAGATCTTGCACAGGGACTGCATAGAGATCTGCTGCAGGTATCTTGCCAAGAGGTCTCTTACTTAGATCTTGCTAAGAGATCTCTTTTAGAGACCTCTTGCACAGAGGTCTTGCCAAGAGATCTTGCGGGGACACCGCCTATAGAGATCTTGCACAGAGACCTTGCATGGAGATCTCCTGCAGGGATCTTGCCAAGAGGTCTCTTGCAGAGATAGCGGCGCCGCAACGAGAGCGACCTGACACGAGAGTTGTCAAAACGATGTTTTTTGGTTGTACCTTGGTTGTACCTTGGTTTCAGCCACTTTTTGTCGAGGTCTCTGAAGTACTGCCCCTGCCAGGAAAAATGACCAAAGTAGCGGTAGCGGGGTGCCACACACAATCATCATCAGCATCGTTTCTCAAACCCCAACGACGACAATTTCACAAAACAAGACTTGCGAGGCCTTGACACGTCCTCCAAATTCACCAAGTACTACGCCTGCCACGAAAAATTGCCTCTGCAAGCACCTCTGATTTCGACTCATGACTGCCAACGTGTTGGCAACTTTAAGAAAGCGTCACACCTGCCAAGCGAATGAAAAAGCTGCCGATGCCCTGCGCCTGTCATTCAAAAGGACGAAATGCCCCGAAAGCCCGACGCCTGCCACATAAAATGGACATAGGTTCGGTGGTCTCCGGGACACCATTTCGTGCGAGCCTTCCTTCGAAAACGGAAGATCGAGGAACTTTTGCGCTGTAAGGGTCACCAAATTTGCCGGACCCGCCGACCCGAACCCAGAATCGAAACCATGCCTTAAGCCTTACCGTAAGGACCCTAAGTGTGACCACACTGTTTAAGGAATGGTTCCGATGCTACTTGGATACAACAAAACCAACAAAAGCCAGGTCCCAATACTACTTCGTACTACGAAGCTCAAAATTACATCGGCAAGAGACCCCAAACAGTGTGGGGGGTAGGAAGTCCATGTACCAGATACCATCAACAGTAGCTATGGAACAGTGACAGATCAGGTTAGACATTCTCGGAAATGCAGCAGCCGGAACTTGTATTGGCCCAAGAAGCAACATACTCATCAGGACCCCATACCAGAACCCTCATACCAGGACATCTAAGAGAATATCAAAAGATCGTCAGAGAGGGCCTTCTATATACAGGATCTTAGAAGATCTTCACACAAGAACTTCCTATGAACATCCCAGAAAAACTTTCACACAAGCACCAACGCAGAGCATCTTCAAGGTCTTAATGCAAGGACCTCTTGAGAAGGATTTCAACCGGATATGCCCTAGAGGTTTTCAATAGGACCCCTTCAAGATCTTCTCACAAGGACCTGTACAAGATCATGCTAAAGCCTTCGACCGCATTTCACTGGGATCTCCACAGGTTCTTGTCACAAGGACGTGCGAAAAAAAACTTGACCAAGATCTTCATGCCAGGACCCTAAAAGAATGTCACAAGATCGTCAAAAAAGGACCTGCTGCTGCTGGAGCGGATCTTACAAGATCTTGATACAAGAACCTCCCAAGAGCCTCCCACAAGAGCTTTCATACAAGCACCTCTGAGACATGGCATCTGCAAGATCTTCACGCAAGGACCTCAAACAAAGGATATCACCAGAAGGACCTCACCAGGGTCTCCACAAGATCTTCTGACAAGGACCTGGAAAAGATGGAAAAGATCATGCAAGGACCAAGGCCGGGACAACCGTTTTGTGAGAGCCCCCGCAGTCAAAACGCACATGGACATGTCCCAAGAGCCATTTTATGCCAGAATTTACAGAAAAATGACGCCCCAAGATTGTGCCGCGTGCGAGCCTGCGCAGTCGACATGCACATGGACATGTCACAAGAGCAACTTTATGCGAGAATTTACAGGAAAAAAGCCGGGGAACAGATGGAGCACCCTGATCAAGCACTGGCCTTAACTCTTGCCGTAAGAACCCCTCAGTGTGAAGACGGAGTGTTTGGGGAAAAAACGCCTTGCAATACAAACAAAGACCCGCACGAGGCTGGTGGCGGAAGATGCGTTCCCATAGGGGTGAGGGCAAGGTTTTGCCTATAGGATTTGCAGTGATGTTTCAACGTCAAGGCAGTTTGCATGTTGTGTTTCAATTAACGTTCTGCGCAAGACATCGTTGTTGAGTCACCGCTGCTTTGGACAACGCACTTGCGGTGAGAAACCCAGTGTCAGTTGACATTCTTTCTGTTGACGTCGCTTTCACTCGACATCTCTTTCTCGGGCATCTTTTCTTTTGCCGCTGCTTTCTCTTGTCCCAACTTGTTCTCTGGACATCTCTTTCTCTTGGCTCCCCTTCTCTTGATACGCGTTTTTCTTCAAACCTCTTTCTCTGGAAACTGCTTTCTTTTGAAATCTCTTTCCCGTTCCTCTTGACAGCTCTGTCCGACATTACCGCTGTCTTGACACCACTTTCTTTTGACCCGGTTTTCTCTTGGCATCTCTTGATCTGGACAAGTCTTTCTCTTGGTGTCTCTTTCTCTTGACAGCCAGGCACATTTGATAACGCAAAGTCGCACACCCAGAAAGTTAAGTAGCACATCTTGCAAAGTAATGCACCTCGTGCAAACATACATCTTAAAGGTTCTATATAAGTGATCTTGCAAGGTCATGCATCTCAAACAAACACATTCAACGGATTTCAAAGGTCGTCTCATGTAGCGGGTCTCATGTAGCGGGTCTCATGTAGCGGGTCTCATGTAGCCATACTGCTCGTCACATTCATGTAGTCTATATCGCGTAGTACCATGCAAGTCGCATCTTCAAATTTAAGGTTGTCTCATGCAGTCTGTGTCACGTCGTGCCATGCAAGTCACATTTTCACATATCATATAAGGTTGCGTCATGTAAACTTCGTCATGTTGTGCCATGCAAGAAGGGGAAGGAAGATGCCCACCCCCTTCGCCAAGTCTTTCGGCAACGCAAGAGGCATTCCAAGATAGAACCGTAGCGCTTGCCTACGGCTCACACACTCTCAGGCAACTGGACCCTCGCCTCCAGGCTGCCAACTGTCCTGGTAACCAATCTCAAACCCTCGACTGCTGCAGACGCCATGTAGTATCGGTACCTCCAAATCCATGTCAATCACAGGATACAAAAGGACAATGGCCGAAGCACAACCAACTCACGAGTCTATGCACGAAAAAACACCTTGGAACACCTGCCGCCATTTGGCCGACTGCACATCATCAAAAGCATCAGCTATGCCGCAGCTTTACCTGAGAAGCCCACTTGTTCTGCCGTGTCACTCGCCTCAGGAGTGCCCGGTGCTTCTGAGGTATGCACGCGCATAAAAAGCCCACAAATTCCTTCACTTCCTTCTCTTCCTCTTGGCAATTGGTCATTGGTCAGTTGGTCATTGTCGCTTGGATGGTCTCCTCTGCAACTCCGCCATCTTTGCCTCTCCGTCTCTTCAACCCCATCTCACTGTAGTGTCTCTGCGTGATTCGGTGGGTGGGTGTGTGTGTGTGTGCGCGCCCTGCGTTGCACACGTGCGCAGGACAACTGCAGCAAAAACTGGACCTGTCGACAGATCTGGGTCCAAGCCACACCACACTTTGTACTCTTCTGCGGGTGGCTTTGGAGCTGCGCGAGACCCTAGGCAGATCTAACTAAAGCATGGTAAAACACCAAAGCAACATGAACTGCAATATGAATTTCGTGATTCCGTCCAACCATCTTGAACCAATAGAACCACCCCATGAACTTCAGGTCCACAGACATTTGCCTTGAGTTGGGCCCGCGGACCTGTCAGTGCCACGGCTTCGTTTTGCTTGGCTTTTCGAAAGGGATTGGTCATTTTTGATCTATCGGACCCAGGGCAGACTCTCTTGCTGATTAATTTCACAGCCAACCTGCTTTGTCACTGGCCGCGCCAGCATCCACCTTGCCGAAACATAGGCAAACGATGCGAGCAAACTAAGCTGCGCAACTTACCCAACTCAAACCTGAGAAATGCATTGCATCTGCTTGGATTGGCACATGGTTCTGCTGGTGATCTGACCCAGGTCCGTGCTGTAAGCTTTTGCCTCTCTATGACTCTATGACTTTCACAGCTTTCGCTGTAAGTTTTCACAGTTTTCGCCACTCCCTTCGTGATCAGCTGCGTGCCTCTCAAGCTGCAAGCGTTGCTGCTGCGAAAAGCACTGCTGCCTGGCACACTGACAGACTGCAACGCATCCTTAAAACAACACGACACCCCTTCTTGTTTGAAAGGTGGTGGGCCGCAATACGTTCCCCTTGCGAGCAACCACACTGGGAACCATTAGAAACTTGCGAGGGGGGGGCCATGAGGGATTGATTAGGTGATTCATCGACTAGTTGATTGACGGATTGGCGAGTTGGTTGACCAACTGATTGGTTGCTTTCTTGTTTGCTTGCCTGTTTTGTTGTGTGAAACGCGAGCATGTTCCCGATATTCGAGATACGACCTGAATTTTGTGATAAACTTGAGCTGGACTTGACTCAATTGAGAGAGCTTGGCATGGCTAAGAGACTGGGAACTTCACGGACTCTGGGACTTGATGCACAACCCTGTAAACCACTGGGCTGGGGATTGCTCAGCATGCCCCAGAACGGAAAAATTGCAGAAAGTTGGCAGCAGGGGGGGTTCCCAGAACATACCACTGCTATCCAGTGTTAATTACAGGCGGGTTTCAGCAAGACTATGTTTCATGTGGTTCTGCTATATATTATAATATATTATGATATATTATAATATAATATAATATCATATCATATCATATCATATAGTAATATAATTATGAAAAAACAGAGTACATGTTATAGTGATATAGAACGAAAGAATGTAATCTAACCTAATTTAATATAATGTTATATTATATGAAATGATATAATATGATATGATACAATAAAAAGCAATAAATATAATATAATATAATATAGTATAGTATAATATCAAATAGTATAGTATAATATCATATAGTATAGTATTTTAAAAAATATAATATAGAGTAGAACATCACAAATATAATATGAAAAATGATATAGTATGATAAAACAAAAATGACTTAGTTTGATTCACGAAACAAATATGTTTAAAACAAAACGATATAATTTAGTTTAACATAGCACAATGCAATTAAAAAACACCAACACAATAAGATTTATATATATAACATCAGATCATACCAAATAAACCAAGATGATTTGATAGAATATAAGATAACATCATTTATTGCGGCATTATTTAATACAACACCATACCGTACAAAAAATGACGCACTATTAAAAATGATGTACTTTGATTTATTGTAATATAACAAATATAGTGAGCGAAAATACAAAAACAAAAAGGATATTGTAACATAATAAGGGATAATATGATATAATATAGAATAGCGTAATTACAAAAAAAAACTTGATTTTAAAAAGATTATATATATATATATAAATGAAGAAGAAATTGGTCTAATATGATATCTTCGGGAAATATAATACAAATTGATATGACATAATATAAAACAAAATAAAATAGCATAACAATATACCATACAAAAAAATATACCGTAATACCAGTAGTACCGCACAAGGCGGTGGCGGAAGTTTCAAAAATAGGAAAAACCTATAGGAGAGGTTGGTTGTTGTGAAGCACAGATGGCCGAGAGAATCCACTGATGGGCCGAAAGGTGGTTGAAGCTGTGTTTTTTTGGGGCGGTTGCAATGGTTGCAGTGGTCACCTCACCCACAACTGCTGGATGTAGCGTGGTGTAATGCAGTTGTAGTTGTAGTTGCAGGGTGGTGTAGCGGAGTTGAGTGTAGTGTAGTTGCAGTTGCAGTTGTAGCTGTGGTGGGGTGTAATTACTGTAGTGTACTGTAGTGTACTGTAGTGTTGTGTACTGTAGTGTGGTATAGTGTAGTGTAGTCTAGTGTAGTGTAGTGGAAGGTAGTGTAGTTGTAGTTGTAGCGTCGTGTAGTGCGATGTAGTGGTAGTTACAATTGTAGTTGCAGCTGCGGTTGTAGCTGTAGCTGTCGCGTAATGTAATGGAATTAGTGTAGTGTAGTGTTGTGTAATGTAGCGCAGTTGTAGTTGCATTTGTATTTGTAGTTGTAATGTGCTGCAGTGTAATTAGTGCAGTGCAGTGTAATGTAATGTGGTGTAGTTGATATTGTTGTCGTCGCTGTGGTAGAAGCAGTTCTTGTAATTGTAGTGTAATTAGTATAGTGTAGTGTAGTGTACTTAGATGCAATTGGTGTAGTGTAGTGTAGTTAGTCTAGTGTAATGTAGGGTAGTTTATTTGTATCTGTAGTAGTAGTTGTTGTGGTGTTGTAGTAGTAGTAGTAGTAGTGGTAGTGGTAGTGGTAGTGGTAGTGGTAGTGGTAGTGGTAGTGGTAGTGGTAGTGGTAGTGGTAGTAGTAGTTGTTGTTGTTGTTGCTGTTGTTGTAGTGGTTGTTGTTGTTGTTGTAGTTGTAGTTGTAGTTGTCGTTGTCGTTGTCGTTGTCGTAGTCGTAGTCGTAGTCGTAGGAGTAGTAGTAGTAGTAGTAGCAGCAGCAGCAGCAGTAGTAGTAGTTGTGGTGTGGTGTAGTGTAGTGTAGTGTAGTGTACTGTACTGTAGTGTAGTGTAGTGTAGTGTATTGTAGTGTAGTGTAGCGTAGTGTAGTGGTAGTGGTAGTGGTAGTGGTAGTGGTAGTGGTAGTTGTAGTTGTAGTTGTAGTTGTCTGTCTGTCTGTCTGTCTGTCTATCTGCAATCTGCAAGCTTGAAAACGAAGCTATTCTACGAGACTTCCTCAACTTTTGTACTTGCTAACGTCAAAAACGAAGCAATTCTACGAAACTTCCTCAACTTTTGTACTTGCTAACGTCAAAAACGAAGCAATTCTGCGAGACTTCCTCAATTTCTGAAGTTGGCAACATCAAAAATGAAGCAATACTGCGAGACTTCCTTCAATAAGGACGAGACTTCCTTCAATAAGGACGAGACTTCCTTCAATAATGGAAAGTTGAATGCAGAGCTGACGTTCCAGCCCATGTCTCTGAAGTATTGCGCCTGTCACGAAAAAGTGATGCCAGATCATACAAAGTGCTGCACCTGTCACACAAAATCATCTTCCCGAAACTGAAGATCTGATGCTCCAAAATGCAACCCTCTCAGGAAATCAGCGCCCTGACCTCCTAACATCTCTGATGAACATGTCTCTTGTACTGCGCCTGCTATGGAAAATGCATCTTCCCAGATCCTCTTCAAATGTCCCACGCCTGCCATGGTTTTTAGAAAACCCTCACGCTTTGCTCACTTTTGAAAAGGTGCACAATCCCTAATGCCGGCCACGCAAAACCACATCTGAACGTCCAAAAGTGCATGGTGTGTTTTGCACATTTTGACCTCGATATGTGCTTCGCGCTACAACAGCGTGCACTTTTTCGACATCTCAACTTCCAAAAGCGGTCCGAGACCGTCACTTTTTAACACGTTTAACTTCGAAATGTGCTTCGCACCACAACGGCGTGCACTTTATCGACATCTCAACTTCCGAAGCTGAGGTGTTTTGTACATTTTGACTTCGGAATGTGCTTCGGGCGACAACGGCGTGCAGTTTTTCATCTCTCATCTAACCAGATGGCTCCGCACCCGCCGCTTTAGCGAGCCTACTTTTCGATCCTCCGGAGCCACAAATCATTGGAAAAACACAGTGTTTCGCGACTTTGCTACCTTTTCGCGCCCCTGCATCTTCTTTCTCCTCACTCTTTCTCTTCTCTGATCTTCTCTCTTCTGCTCTTCTCCTCTCTGACTCTTCCCACCTCTGCTTTTCCATCTGTCCATTTTGTCGGAAGTTTGACTTCTAAACTTCCTTCGATAATATTGTATCATGAAATAGTTTAATATGATATAATATGAAAAATACAATATATATAATTTTATTGGGGAACAAGAAGGGCTTATACAATCTTTATATATTCCAGCGCCACTGCTCGATTCAATCATGCTTGCAAAACCAATGAACACATGTAAGGTGCTCTGCAGCAGCACTTGACACTTAATCCGACCACGCCAGACACGGGACATGGGTCACTACATAGAGTATCATAGAGTGTGTCGTAGTCTCGTATGAAAATAATGGCGGCGCGGCAGCTACGCACGTGCAATAGCAACTCAAGGACCATTGCAAAGCAAAGTCAGCAGCTTCCGAAACATGGTGAGTACTCCAAAACTGCCAAAGAGGATCCAAAAGGAATGTCCAAACACGCAAGAAATACACCCAATCGGGAAAGTCAGCGCACCGTCTCTTTGAATCACAAATCACCATGGGACGCCACGCATTCGGGAAGTCAGCGAAGTCAGTGCAAAATCATGCAAATCAGCATGGGGCGCTGTGCGCCAGCAATCATCTATTTCGTTTGTTTAATGTTCGGTGTTTTTTATGGCTCTAAAATTCGGAATCATATTGTGGACGCTGCATCTATGCAGTCATTGTTTTAGGTTATGTTGAATGATTTTGTTGAAAAACGCAATGGGACGCAAGTTCCACCACAACTACAGTCAAAGCGAAGCGACTTGCATCCAAACAAACAGACAAGCCTCCCGCGCTAGGCACAGCCTGAGGCCTATAGGCTCATGGCCAAGGTGCAAACCCGGTCATGACTGGCACGTGCCGAGCAGGCGCATTAGCACATCGCCCTGCTCTCATGGCGAGCGTTAACCGTTGGCCTCAAGCACGCAAGGCTGTTGCCACCCCGATCGCCCGGCCAGTGACAGCTGCTGCGTGTGCCCCTTGTGGCGCACGCAGCTCGGTAGTGGGAAGGTAAGCAGCAGCAACAGCAGCAGCAGGACCAGCAGAACCAGCAGCAGTAGCAGCAGCAACGACAAGACAAGACAAGGCAAGACAAGGCAAGCAACTCACGTATTTCCGGCGATACTCTGGTGATACGCCGGCGATACCCTAAAGTGGAAAAAAAGAACCCCTCGCCACCAATCCCCGTCATCATGTCAACACAACCACATCTCCAAATTTCAAAGTGACAAAACCCAATGCGATCAAATTCCCCATGGTACTGACACAATAGGTAAATTCCAAACTTGCAAAAACGCAGGAAAAAGTATCAATAATCAAAATCATATTTTCCAAACACAAGCTGGACGCAGCACGCATCGACTTCCACAATTCTTTCCCCCCAACTAAATGCAGCAAAACATGTGAAGGCATTGAGCTTCCAAGTGGAGAGTAGAAGGAGCTGAACACACCACACAAACACATTCTTCCAGTCACAATCTGGACTAATTGCCGCTACACATTTGGCACAAATGTCATCTCGAAACCAACAAACAAATCCAATGATATCCAACAAAATGACAAGGGTTGAAAAATCGTATGATGTCGTACCATCTGACAGATATGACTGTTGACAGGGTTGGTTAGGCGACTTATTGAACAGCAAAGCATCGGCTTGACTGTTACAGGTTGATTGTAAAAGCTGGGGTGAAGGACTTTCACAATCATTTCACATATTTCAATAGCCGGGCTTGCAGGACGAATTGACGTCTATCTGCTGGCAGACTGGAGAGGAGCTTGCACAGGCGAGGCCTTGGAATCTTATCTTCCTGTACTTCGCCGATGATATGAAAACGGCAACATCAAATATCCAGGGTTGGCAACTGCAGCTACATATCATTGCAGTTGATTGCACATATTAGGCATATATCGATGCAGCCTTTCCATTTCAAACAGCGGCTCAGCGCCTGACAGCGTTGACCCAGCGCTTGTTCTCTTCCAGACCCACTGAATCGCATTCGGCACATGGGGTTCATGGCCCCGCGCTCCCAGCGGTTCCTGATCTGCAAGCGCATGCCTTAGCGCAATGGTTTGACATTTAAGTTCAAGGGATTAAGATACAGGGATCAAACATACGCACAGAAGGATAGACTCCGAAGCCTACGCCCCATACGAAATCCATCTTGTATACGCGGCCACTGGTTGCATGCCTCACTTTGAGTTTGATGCTTTTTTCGAACCAGACTGCGCCGCTCACGCTGCTCGCATAGCATCTCAAATGCGTGTAAAACCTGAGGTCACAAGTTTCTGGATATTCAAAAACAACGCTAATTCTTCACACAATGCTTCTTGTTGGTGGCCTCATCATTATGAGCACATCAACCCTACAAACACCAACTCTGAAACCGGCGCCTCCTGAAGCTGGAAATCAGAACCTGCCAGCTCCAACTCTTTGCAGGATCAGCATCCAAGGACAAGAACAATGGCCTCCGCTGTCTGGATGTGCGCGAAGGGCAGAAGTAAGGAAAGCCTCGAAAAAGACTACGATATGCCAAGGTATGCCGTTTGTGCTGGCTCATTTCATCAACGCTCTTGCATCTCGGCGATTTTGGACAACGAAGGTTTCCTATCTGCAACCAATTATATAATTTCATGAAACAATCTTTCTTTCACACATTCTGGAGATCCACGTTATCCAACCCTTGAAGCCTCATGGATTTCCTTGCTTGTTGCCACCGGCATAATGCCTACCAGCCAAATTTCAAGCCAACTACTGGCAGAAGCTGGCCCAAACGCAACATCTGTCAGTAATGCAAAATTTACTCTTTGAGATATTCTTGGCTGCGTTATGTGTTTAGTCATGACGCTGGTTTGCATCTTACTATTTCACTTCTGTCCCCAGCAGTTTGCAGCCAGAAAAAGCCAACTGCTGGGTTCCATATATGCTAGCTAGCATTGGTCATGGTTGATCCATGCATACAAAAAGCGCGACTGTATGAATAAAAGTGGTGTGGGCTGAAGGGATCCCCTCTGCTGTGTGAATCTATGCCGCATTCTTTACAACATTTTCAAGGTGCATTGGCAAAATTGTTGTGACCTGGTTTATTGCGGTCTTCCCACCGGACCAGGGTTTTCCCCACTTTCCGGACTTCTTAGTTTGTGGAGCAGGTAGAGGTACTGACCCATTCTGATTGGCAGTGTCTCTAATACATGAATGAAAGTCTGTGATGCAAACTTTCTGTTGCACAATCCAACCCCGTTTCCAAAGGCACAATTGTTGTACAGGTCGCAAGGTCGCAAATATTCTCCAAGTGGGTCTTTACCGATATACATATAGCTCTTCGGGGGTGACAGATTTAGCCCCTTCATGTTTATTGTTTTCCAAAGTAAACCCATTGGTATACCCGTCTACATATTGCTGTAGAGGGGTGGTAGATTTACACCTGTAATTTATGTGGTTCCCCAAACAGTGTGGCCACACATGGGGCTCTTATGGTAGTGGTTGAGGCGTGGTTTCGATTCAGGGTTCGTCCGGCAAATTTGGTGACCCTTACAGCACAAAGTTTCCTCAATCTTTCCGTTTTCCAAAGAAGTCTCGCACGAAATGGTGTTCCCGGAGACCGCCGAAGGTCTACTTTTACCGGCGCGCCGTACTCGTTTTTTGACCCATGTCCATTTTATGTGGCAGGCGTAGGACACGCGGGACATTTTGAGGTCTGGTTTGTGGCAGGTGCAATGCTTGGCGATGTTTTCAAAAGCTCGGGAGTCTCGTTTTGTGAACCTGTTGTCATTTTTGATTTGGGACATGATGATGATTCCGTGTGGCAGGTGCTGCACTTCGAATGCCTGGAGCTCATTTTTCGTGGCAAACGCAATACTTCAAAGACTTCGACTAAAAGGTGGCTGAAACCTAGGTACAAAATCGTTTTGGCAATTGTAAAGGTTATATAATTTTTCGTGGTGTCCGCAGTTTCTGGTGAAAATTGAACATGTGCTCGCGCAACCATCTCCTGACTTTATGTACTTTATGCGTGTCAGATCGCTCTCGTTTTGGCGCGGCGCTCATTTTGAGATTGCTCGCGCAACCCTCTCGTCACTTTGCACGAGTCAGATCACTCTCACGGTGCTCATTTTGATGTCGCTCACAGCCCTCTCGGCACTTTGTGCGCGTCAAATCGCTCTCGCTGTGGCGCGGTGCCTCGTTTGATAATGACGGCGATCTGGCGCAGAGATCTTGCACAGACCTCTGAGAAAGACCTTGTACAGAGATCTTGTCAAGAGACTTCTGAGAGACCTCTTGTAGAGAGCTTGCACAGAGATCTCTGAAAAACAGGAAATCTTACCAAGAGACCCTTTATAGAGAGCTCGTACAGAGATCTTGCCAAGAGATGCCAAGAGACCTCATATAGAGGCCTGTTGTAGAGAGCTTGTACAGAGATCTCTTACAGAGATCTTGCCAAGAGACCTCTTGTACAGATCTCCTACAGATCCTGCAGGGACCTTGCATGCAAAGATCTTGTTGTGATATGACTAGAGGTCTCTCATGGCAACCTTGTACAGGCATCTTGCATTAAGATCTCTAACAGCCACCTGACCAAGAGACCTCTTCTAGATATCTTGTACAGAGACAATGCAGTGCATAGATAGTTTTTGTAGGGATCTTGCCAAGTAAGAGATCTTGCTAAGAGATTTGTTGTAGACAGCTTGAACAGGGGTCCTTTTCAGAGATCTTTTGCAGAGATCTTGTATGGAGATCTCTTGGAGCTCTCTTTCTGGGAGTTTGTGCAGAGATCTCCTACAGCAATCTTGCCAAGAGATCTCTTCTAGAGACCTTGTGGAGGGATATCTGTTAGAGATCTCTTACAGAGATCTCTTGCAGAGATCTTGCCAAGAGACCTCATACAGAGATCTTGTTCAGATATCTTGTACAGAGATGTACAGAGGGCTTGAATAGAGATCTCTTGTGCAGATCTTCCCAAGAGGTCTCTTACAGATATCTTGCTAAGAGATCTCTGAAAATAAGCTTAGAAAGAGATATTATTTAGAGATCTCTTACAGAGATCTTGCATGTAGATTTCTGGTAGCGACCTTGTGCAGGGATCTTGTATTGAGATTTCTTAGGGACTTTGCACAGACAGCTTGCCAGGAGACCTCTTGTAGAGGTTTTGTACAGAGACCTTGTGAAGAGAACAGGGATCTTGATCTTGCTAAGAGATCTCTTTTAGGGAGCTTAAACAGAGATCTTACTTAGAGATATCTTACAGGTATCTTGCGTGGAGATCTCTTATAAACACTTTGTACGTATATCCTTACAAGGGATCTTGCACAGCAACTTCTATAGTTAAGGACATACACTTAGAACACAAATTGTTGTCCAAATTATTTTTTCTTACACTTAGGACGCCTTCCCCCTGCGTGCGAAATTTACCCTATACAGATATCCTGTCACGGAGAGCTTGCCCACGATCTTCTACAGAGATCTTAACAAAGGGAACTTGCAGAATCTAAGCCGGTATCTCTTTGTCATCTACACTGGCATCTCTTGGTCATGTTCCTTGCAAAACTGTTTGGGGTCTCCGGAATAATTGTTCAGATCAAATCCATTGTTACTGTATACCCGTCTGCATGTTGTTGCAGGGGCGTGGCAGATTTATACCCCGTGTTTACTATATTTATGTTTAATTAAATCCATTATTAAACCCTTCTACATACTGTTTGAGGGGGATGGCAGTTTCATAGCATGTACTTAACTGTAGTTATGTTATGCGTACCGTGTGTTGATGCAAGAGATGTGAGAATTGTGGTAAAAGTTGTTTATTGTGTCATGTCATGTTGGGCGAACGTTGGGTTCTGCGGGAGTACTTTAAAATATGTTAAACATCTAGCCCAACCTTATTTGCAAATGGGTGGTGCTCATGTCTAGAGTTATTAACTTTGCGTCTGAAGAATTCAGGTGTGGTAAGGATTACTGAGAAGCATCAAACAAGAAGCAGCTTGGAAAAAGTGCATTTGTTGGCACACAACTTGCACTTCATCTTCAATGAACGGCACAACGAACCTAGTGTTGAATAGTGCGACATCGTAGCTCCACTGGCAGGAGAGTGTAATCCGTGTGGCTGGAGTCTGGAGAGTCCAGAACATACGCTCCTGAGCTGTGTGAAGACTCAAATTCACGGGACACGTGAGACACCTACAAGCTGAAAGGAAGGCAACCCATTTGCCTACAAGCAAATAAACATGACCATTTAAATTTAAATCCAAGCTTCACAAGGAAAGGTTTTGTCTTCACGCGGGCGCCTCAGTGTTTTTCTCTCCCCTTAAACAGGTGTTGGGCAATCTGTTCAGGGCTGTCCAAGGGTCATGCCACCCGCCCGGAAGAGGAGGAAGAGGAAGAGGAAGACCGGGAAGGTCCTTTCCAAAAATCGATGTCAATGTCAATCCTCATCTATATAATCTGCCTAAACTTTCAGAGTGGGCGCAGCGTCCACTGCCTCCTGCAAAAACGTTATTCCATCGAGTACCTTTCTTCGATCACAAGTTCTAGGGTTTCTAGGCCGCACACCGGAGGGACCGGAGTGTGTGGAAAAGATCAGCCTCGACTCGAAACAGACACAAAAGCACAAGATTTTGCAGCCAATGCTTAT
>Ga0126342_10012486_pt1 | contig 15145 bp, 13 predicted proteins | sample Cyp1metagenome_FD_92528 | JGI IMG/M metagenome (GOLD analysis project Ga0126342, IMG submission 92528) | Coral microbial communities from Lord Howe Island, Old Settlement Bay, Australia - Cyphastrea 1 metagenome | ecosystem: Host-associated > Invertebrates > Cnidaria > Coral ...
GTTCTAAGTGCGTACTTAGAACATTTCTGATGTTCTAAGTGTAGTTGTTTTGATGTTCTAAGAAAAGGTTCCGAAATTTTGGAAAAAATGATGTTCTAAGTATATGTCCGTCACTATATATATTTTAGATTCAAGTTACACATTGCCCGCTACCGTTCAAAGTGAATTTCCTCACAAACAGGGTAGACCTTCGAATTGTTTCGTTTACCCTGTGGTAAACTGTCCCACAACTATGGAAAGATCCACCATTTTCAATGGGTAAATCCACTATTTCAATGGCCATTTTCAATAGCTATTTTGACATAATCAGAGGGGTATTGGTGGCTGGCACTGTTTCTCCCCATGAATCTATCAACGACAATCGGTGAGCTGGACCATCGGAGCCAGCCCAGAATGCGGTCATCAAAATACCGGTGGTTTTCAATGTTGTTTTGGGATGGCAAAATATAAATCTCAAGCTGCCAAGTCTGCGACCAGCTATCAATTGTACTAGACATTTTGAGGTTCAGATTAAAGACTGAAACCTGAGAAACTGCATTTTGATTCGTCTGAAAATCGTTTGTGCCCCTAAATCCAATGGATTGCGGGGATGCTGCCATGATATGGTGATCCTCTGTTTATCTATTGAAATGCTTTGACCGGGTAGTTTGTTTAAATGATCGTTGCAACTGGTGCATCAACATGTCCATATTTTATCATATTTCGCTGCAGAAAAATGCAGAGTGGAACCCGTGTTTCTTATGGACAAATTCTAAGGTGTTCAATATGTTGTGCAGAGTGAAATCAAAAACCAGCTTCTAAATCATAAATTCCCACTGTTTGGTTGTCTAAATTGTGTCACTATACACAAGTACAAAGTGTGCAGCTCGAAGTACCGGGTCTTAGATCGCCGATCGGTTCATGTTAATTTCTTGTGTTGTCTTGTTGAACCCAAGATATCCCACTCATTTTACCCCTGGGTCGGTTGCAGATGATCATTATTTCAAACTGGTGTGTGAAATGAGTCAAAATATGACTTTCAGGGCATGTAAGACTTTTTTGAGACATATTTAGATCAGAACCCCAGTTTGGATACTAAAACATACTAAAACCTATATTATATATATATATATATTAATATACATGTTACATGTATATACATACAGTAAATGACTTTTGGTTAACCAATCATCTCCATGAGTTGTTATTTGTGTGTGATTGTAATCACCGTTTGCTTCACCACAGATCTGGAGCCGCCTGAACTTTCCCAGGCCCCTGGCTGTGTCGATGCAAAAGTCAAGCTCAGGCCCGCCAAGGGCTTTGATTGTGACCAGACAATACTAGACATCGGATATATTTTTTTGGTGCCATTATCAGTTTTCCCATAGAAGGCGATGAGCATCCCCCATCTTTAAAATGGCCACCCATGCCCTGACCATGGCGGGAGGTCATCAGCTTGATTTTGGGTCATGACATATTACCGGGTCAACCCTGGATGTTTCTTGACTGCTTAAGAATCTGTTGCAACAAATGGGAATTCTAAAAATGCCCACGGCATTTTTTCCAAGCAATTATTTTTGCATGGCTGGCCATGACATGAGTTTAATTGAGTGATCATGTCTACCATTACTATCAACAATCATTAACCATCATCAACAATCATTAACCATCATCAACCGTCATTAACCCTCATTAATATTAACAATCATTAATATTAACCATCATTAACCAACAGGTAGATGTTAAGTGATACTTGTCACAGGGCCAGGTTATAGGAGCAGCAAAGGTTTTCAGCTGAGAAAGGGTGGCTCCTCCCAACAGCCCTTGGAATCTCGATGCGCCATGAAATTAGTGATTTCATGGTTAGTAGCTGGATTATAAAATACCACGAACAATCCCAATTATAATCCATTTACTAACCAGATCCAACTTTGATCCAACATGATCTAACTAATTAACTCACAAACATGGCCGTTCTAAGTCGCAGGACCATGCTTTTCCTCAGTGTTTTTTTTTTCCGCCGCCAGGGCAGTCGGAAGGATCGGAAGGACGCTGATGGATTGGGAGCAGTGATGAGCTGAGCGGTATCTAGAAATTCCCTCTTAAAGGGGTAGCCAAGAAGCTGCTATGAGCTACTAGATTGTCTGGTTGCTGGTTTCAAACATGTTTGGTTTTCCATTTCATATATGGGATGTCATCCTTCCCATTGACTTTCATATGTTTCAAGATGGTTAAAACCACCAACCAGTTGTAGATGTTCGTTTGTGACATTCTATACGACTTATTCACAATTCAGATGTGGAAAACCCCATGGGTTTCCTTCAAAAATGGTCTACAATTCACAAATGTTCCACATCCACGTTAGATTATTGTAGGGGACTAAATGGGAAAATAGATGAAGACAGATGTACTAATCTTCGCAACTGCGTGTTTGTTTGATCTGGGTATTTAAGGTCAGCCATTGGCGATGGGCCATGCTGGATACGTTGTGGCGGAAAATAGAAGGTCAAAGTCGCGAAAAAATAGGAACGCGGTGTTTGGCATTGTCCGTGAGTTGTTCCAGCCCTTACTATCTTGCAGGGCTGCACCTTTGCAAATCTCAACATTGTATCCCCATAAAATGGTTGGTGTTCAACCACCCCCCCCACGTATCCCATGTGATATCCCATGTAACTGGATGCATTGCATATCATTGGTTCTATGTGCAAAATCTATTTAATTCCAATCCTATTCCCGTCATGCCCCCATCATATACCCATAAGATTGTTGCATTCATACTTGACGCCTCATCAGATATAATATATATATATATATTTATTTATAGGGTTATTTTTTCATTCTTTTTTGGCCAGACCATTCACTGACTATAAGGTTGATTCTATACAATCCCATCCCCAAAAATTAAAACACCAATAAAACACCCTTTTGAAACCATGGCTTAGTATAGGAGGATTGCCCCATGTTTTTGTGGCCTCTTTAATATTAGCGGAATATTCAACAGCTTGTAGAAACCATGGTTTTTGGGACTTCACCCATAAATTTGTGGGACCTCTTTCGGATAGTCCCAGGAGGCACCCAGTTCCCCTCACCACGTCCTCAGCACCGACCGGCTGCTGACGGAGCCCGACGCGCTGCCCGTCGCGCTGCCCGTCGTCGCGTCGCTGCCGCTGGCACGGCCGGCGTCGCCAGAGAACTCGCCAACGCCCTCAGTGGTCTTGACGCGCTCCGAAACGGTGCCCTGGTGGAGGTTGGCTTCGCCAAAACTTGGGAACCGATTTCTCGGAGGTACCTACCATAATAATATGGGCCTATGTATAAGGGAATGTTCTTTGAACTTAAGGCCGTAAGTTGGTTCATTGGAGATGTAATCAGATTGAAGATGGGATATGGGTTTGAATGTGGGGTAATTACCCCAAAATCCAGTGGTGAATCGTTATATTTCCTACTTGTATCTAATGGCTAGTTTGGTGGGTATACCCATTTTTCCGTTACACTCATTGTTTGAATCACATGGTAACCCGTTCATTATGTAAAGAAACACAAGAACAATAAACATGAGGATTGCTGTTTTTAGTTGGGTAAGTTAGTGCACCACTTCTTTCATGGTGCTGCCGAAAGTGGGGACATATTACCCATTGCACTAGCTATCATTGGCAGTGCAATGTGGATTGATGAGCAATGGGGGGTTACCATTTTGAACTAATCTCATATGGGTTGATTGGACTTAGAACCAACTTACATTTTAGACATCGTTTGGCAACTGATGGTAGAATTCATAATGCCATGTTCAGTGAAGGAGGTGTATCCCGGAGATGTTTTAGTAATCGGCTGGTGTTCTGCCCAGGGCTTAGGCATGGTGACCATGGTGGATGCACGGGATTTTCTGGGGTATGACAAGGATGGGATTCAACCACCAAGCAACATCATGATGATGTGGTTGAAACAATGCCATTTTTTACTAGCCATGACTGGGAATGGTAAACATACTGTACCTATATATTTATGGTGATGACTGGAGGATAGATTATTCTTGTTTGAACTATATTATTATATTATACACCTGGTTGGTGGAATGGAACATTTGTGTATTCTCCATAATATATGGGATAATTCTTCCCAACTGACTTTCATATTTTTCAAAACGGTTAAAACCACCAACCAGTAGATTCATATATATATATACACATATATATATAGTGATTAATCATCAATTACCTCTGGGGATTTTCCATGCTACCCCCGTTCAGATCCCATTCAAAATCAGCCCAACAGTTGTGCACAGTGGCAGTGGCCGGTGCTTCCATAAATGGGGCCCCAGGGGTACCCCAATAGCTGGATGGTTTATCATGGAAAATCCTTAACTCAAATGGATGATGACTGGGAGTACCCTCCCATTCTAGGAAACCTCCATATTGTGAGGGATCAGAAGCCTTATCTGGGGTGGTTTTTTTGTTTTATTTTACCCGCGGTGGTCCCCATTGACTAAGACTTTGCAGGTGGTTTGGTATAAATTTCTGTGCCACGGCAGCCACTGGACTGAGGGTTGACACCACCAACCTGTCCTACTAGTCATTTACACAACAAACTTCACTTGGATCATTCCAAGTGCCCAAGTGGGTAAACCAACAGTTCGCTATGGAAATTCACCATGTCAATAAGCAAATCCGCAAAACAAATGAGCCATAGCTATGTTAGTTGACCAGTGGATAGAACCATCACGGGCACCACATAGACAGCTGGATGCGTGCCGAGGAACGCAAGAAGAGTGGCGCCTTGGTGAAGGTCATCAATTCCTGACTAGAAATTTGTGCATCCAGCACAAGGATCACTATTATTGGATGGATGAACATACCCATATACAATCTTTTGACCATGGCACCTATGTATATGCATATGTAAATACATATATACATATTTTTTTGTGTGACAGATAGGTTGATAGATAGATTAGATTGATTGATTGATTGATTGATTGATAGACAGACAGACAGACAGACAGATAGATAGATAGATAGATAGATGAATAGATTGATAGATTGATAGATTGATAGATTGATAGATGTGTAGTGTGGAGCCCCTTGTGGTTGCTAACAGCAATTGGCAATCAAGTGACTTCAGATTTCAGTTGGGGTGCCCCATGTGTGACGTGGCAGAAACCAGGAAATACAACTACTTTAGCTAACATTTTGATAGTACCACATATATATATACATAGGGTGTTTTACTAACATGATATATATATATATATATATATACAATTATACAATTATACAATAGAACAATATACAATTATAGGTATATATATATATATATCTATACTGCATTTTTGAAAATAAATAAAATCACATATACATTTAAATATTCACTGACGCCCAAAGTGTGATATATGCGTGAGTCGAATATGTTTGCCATCCACTTCCCTGATTTCCTTTGCATCATGTGCCATCCATGTGTTTCACCATGATCGGGTGGTGGGACTACTAACCATTAAAACTGGGAAATCCAAGGCTTTGAGAATTATATCTTTACTTTCTGAGATTACTATTTCAATGATTAAACGTACGGGTATAAATCGTCTCGAAATCCCATGGTCCACAAAGACAATCAAAGATGTTTGAAAGATCATTAAATACATCAAACAGCATGTATAACTACTTAAAGACAATCAAAGATCATGAAGAAAAAACATCCACTCTCATTCAAAATGTCATTTATTTTTGCAGAATAACACAGATCACTCAAGATCATCCCAGCACTCATGTTGGATATCCCCATCAGTGTCCAGGCAGCTTTCGAGACAGCAAGCTTTGCGATAACTGCGGGCAATTGTTCAGCTCCGATGCTGATGTTTGTAGGAATTGCATCTCGCCCCAGTGCTTGGATGATGGGTTTGTTGAACTTACTGGTGCTGTGCTAAACGCAGGGAATTTTCGGGAATGATCCATTTCATCACTAGTAATGTCATCATCCCAGCAACCCCCAGCAACCCATCCAGCAACCCTACGTAAAACGCACCAGTAAATTTGTTGGTGACGTTTTTACTTTCCCATTGGTAAATCCAGAAATTGGGGAATTATATTAGGATTTTTGTGGGACTTAAAATGATACATTAAATCATGCTACCCTCAAGCAAGGTCTGGAAAGGCTGGTCTAGAAGGATCATTTGACCCCTCCACCGCGATCGTTTTATACCCCTTGACTTTCTATGCATATCATTGCCCTCATGGATATCATATATGTGTACGTAGTTGCTGGTTATATGAGTTATATGTAGGTTTAATTTGTATGTTTGTTAGCGGCAGTGGCTGTTGTGAGTTCATTTGGCAAGACATTCATAAAGTTTCAGAGACCCTGTTGGGCCATATGAGCCGCTAAAAATGGGTACAGTGTTGTTACTCTCAAAATGGAAGCACATAGGGGTACCAAAATGGAAACACATAGTGGTACCAAAATGGAAGCGCATACTGCTCCCAAAATGGAAGCGCATAGCGGTACCAAAATGGAAGCGCATAGCGGTACCAAAATGGAAGCGCATAGTGTTACCAAAATGGAAGCGCATAGTGGTACCAAAATGGAAGCGCATAGTGGTACCAAAATGGAAGCGCATGATGGTACCAAAATATAATACTAAGATAAAATCTACAAGGCCCTCAACTGACATAAAGTTTCAGAGACCCTAATCTGTTCATTTTTTGTTTCAGGATGTTGTAGATGTGTTCCTTCCATGTGGTTCCAAGCACCTTCTGTGAGTACTTGAGCTACGGTTTCAAGATGTTGTAAGTATCCCATCCCCTTGACCAGTCGGGAAGTGTACCGTTGGATGATGCATGTGATGTGGGGAGATCCATTGCATGTTCCCAGCAGGATGTTGGAAGATCACAAGGGTTTTTAATGTGATTCATACCCCCAGCACCAACCAGGACTAAGAATTGTTTGTTCAATACCAAAATTATAATCTCCCGTATGTCGCTGCTTAAATCCCAATGCTGTGTGTCACTCATGGCCGGGCACTTCCCATGGGCGAATTGGCGCGGGCAGCCCTCCATTCAGGAAGTCTTGGGATTGGGTCAGACGCCTATTTGATGAATACATTATATAATGTGTTTTTAGTGTTCAGCAACAAACCTATAAATATAGATACACATATTTATATATAGGGAGAGAGATGTTTCATGGTGTTAAATTATAGTAGTAGCATATATCCAAACATGAATATAACCTAATAAAAACACACACCTCTTTAGTGTGATTAGTTGTAATTAGAGTACTATGATTATTATATCCAAAACACACCTCTTCAAACATTTCCAATGTCCAACCAGGTGGTCACAAGCGGCAAAGCTCCGCTGAGATGAGAGAGGAGATGATCCTGAACGCCAAGGAAGATGTGCGCGTCAGCGTCCCTTCGTAGAACCATTGAGGATCTTGAAACTGCCGGTGAAGTGGATTGGTTAAAGGGAACATCGAAACCGGAAACCATGTGTTTTCCGCATCAAATATAGAAGTTTCCTGTAAATTCTCCCGAAAAGACCAATGGAGTGACTGGTAAAACTGACTTAGCTGGAACAAGAATGGTGATTCGAACCAGCAAATAGATCGGATTTTAAGCACCGAAATGCAACAAAACAGGGAAACATAGTGGAAATATATTGGTTCGATATGGGTATGGGTCAAAATTACATGCCCGCAGGACCAGAGATTTTGGTAAATGTTGGTGAGTGTAGTATTCGCCATTCAATTTGTGCAACCATACCCGTATGTTGGGAATTCTGCACTGAACATCTAGGTCTGACCTAGAAGTAGAATAGTTGATGTGGTTTGGGTTTAATGCAAAAGTTGGATTGTTCCGCACAACAAAAATCACCCCTTGGACATGATATACCCTGGTTGAGACTACTTTCGAGACGGGATGGCTACCATCCGACATGTCAAGAATGCGGGTATACATAGATGAGAGGGAAAAAAACAGTGTGTGAGTGCCAAGCACCCATTGGTTAAAGCAGGTAGCTTTGTGGGCTTACATTTCCTGGTGACTCCAATTTTTGGGGTACTGGATGCATTTGGTGTTATTGTATGTGTTGTCACTCTTTTTGGTAGGTTCTGATTCTTTAGATTCATCTCCCCCGTGTTGGTTTTGTTGCATGATGTATGTGATGACTATAATATCTCAAACAAAACGCAGAACCAAGCAGACTTTCGAATCAACCTTCAGGGCTTGAAGGAGTCAAGAACAGGTTTAAAAAGCAAGTTGCGGTAAGTGTTTATGTCAATGCATAGTATTCATGTCATCCATGAGTACGCAGTATATATATAATATATATATATATACATTATTTATTTGTTATTATTAACATTTATTATTATTATATAATTTATATGTATACCACTTTTTTTTGGGTGGTGTCTGGGGTCAACCAAGTACTGCGCAGCCCTATGGAGCTTAGGTCTTCAATAAACTCCAGGATCACAACGAAGTGCACCGTGACGAACTGCCAAAAGGGTTGGAGCGTCTCAGCAACCGAACAGCGGCAGGGGTTGTGGATGCTGGAAAAGGGGATGGATTTGGCCATGCAAAATGGGGAGTTTACGATCAAAAAATAGATAACCCACTGAAATGGCGATTTGCTGTGCATTATCCCAACAAATAATACTCATAATAATAAAATAATAATAATCATCATAAAATAATAATAATATAATAATAATAATAAACAACTGTATCCAAAAACATTCACGCTTAAATCTGAAATGTGTCCAGTTCTTGGTTTGTGAATACGGCAATGTTTGCTACAGAAATGGAGGAGTTGCCCACTGATACCACCATTGACATATATGTAGTGTAGACATTCGCATTTTCACGGGGTCCCTGATGATTTTGGCACTTAATACCTCCGGAAATCTCGGAAACAAGGTTGGCATCTCCATGTCAATCATACAACAGGAAAGTGCACTGTTTTTTTGTGGCAGTCGAAACTCATGATTTGATACTCCCGTTGATTGCAGATGACCGGAGGGTATGTACTGGTACGCCTTAAAATCCAACATGATTGTCTTACTACTCATCCATCAATATAAATATGTATATATATATATTATTTATAGATCCCATTATTGTCTTATTACTTACCCATCAAAAAAACAATATATATATATATATATGTTATATAAGATTAAAGATGGATATATTATATTATGTCATCCGTCAATATTATATATATATATATATTTAAAAAAAACACATATATATATATATATCTATCTACCATTATCATCCCTGTTGGAGCATATACATTTAACACAGAGGCTATGCGACAGAAATTGCTTCGAGCCTCGCGCCCAGGTTGTGCGGGTTCGTGGGCATTCGACAATCCTGGGTGGACAGCGCTTGTGTTTCGGCGTTTGGACAACAGAAAGATACCCTCTGGTTATGTCAAAATAGCTATTGAAAATGACCATTGAAATAGTGAGTTTTCCCATTAACAATGCTGATTTTCCATAGTGTTTTGTATGTTTACCAGAGGGTAGTCCCAGAAATGGTGGATTTAGAACATGGATAATATGGATACCTCTAGTAGGTAGATTCTATATGATTTGGCCGTCTGGCCGATCTCACCAATGATGGCGATGTTGAACATATGAACATATGCACGTCAACAACAAAGGGTCATAAATGAAGGATCCTTGGGTGTCAAGGGAGCGATCCTTGCGATGTCAAGCGATGATCACAGTGCTGGACAATTTCCAGCGTTGAACCTATGGAAAATCTCTGTTCAGTCGTAGGTCCATAATGCTGATGTTCTTGCTCTTTCAGAAATAGCCTCTCCAAACACCCCCAAAAAACATGCTTTATCTGTTTGGTGGTTTGGAACATGAATTTGATTGTTCCATATCATCCCAACTGACTTTCATATTTTTCCGGGGGGGGTAGGTTAACCACCAACCAGTTGTTGTAGTAGGGATTTCCTTGGGACAATTTCGGGGGTGTTCAATACTAACGGGGTAGGATTTATGTTTGGCCCAGGGATTCCCAGCCTTTCTCGGAAGGTGATGCTATCACGAAGTATTCCACCTTAGAATCTTGGTGACGTGAAGTTATTGTGGTAGCATGGATATGGCCCCTTGGGTTCGATGGTTGAGCAAAAACAGAAGTGGTGATTTTCACTAGCTATATTCAATTACCAGAGGGTACATGTTTTTTTTGGGGGGGAGGGGGTGATATTGATGAAAGTTCCATTTTCAAGGGTTGATTAAAGGCTTGAGATTTCAACCCTCGACTTGTGGAGGGTCACTCCACCATGTAGTTCAGCAGGATAAGCATGGCTCTAGCAATTCGGGGAATTGCCATGAATTGCCTACGCCTACGCAGTGATGTTTATCGGCTACCCCAACTTTAAATGGAACATATTGGAAAATGATGAGATCACCATCAACAAAACATGGTTTTCCAGTTAGCCAACTGTCACAAACTGGAGGCTAGCTGTTGGAATGGATATTCGGTGGGCGTCGCACAGCTGGCGTCACTCAAGCTACAGTATGAGTTGGATATAGTTGGTTACAAGCTATTACAGTATCAGCATTAAACAACATGATTATTGGATATGATTGGCATTCCATCCTGGATAGTATAATACCAAGCTTGGATATTATGGTCTAACATTTATGTTAACCAATAATCATATGATGGGATATGATGATTATTGGATATATGATTGATAGGTTTATTGATATTGATATGATATTGATATTGATTATTGGATATTACCCAATGGCCATTTTCCAATAGATATGATTGGCATTCTGATTAAGCTAACATGCATGATCCTCCAATACCCAGCTTCTCCCACCTGGATCCGCAGCAAGGAGCTGGAAGAGTTCTTGAACTTCGTAAAGGGCTACGAAGCGCGACAGGACAACTTCTACAAGAGCCCCTTGGCCGAAAACGCTGAAAACGAGGTCCTTCAGTGGCGTCACCAGAAATGGGAACTTAATACTTAAGCAACAAAAAATAGGGATTTGACCAAGAAAAATGATGAAACATAGTTATATCATAAGTTACCCAGCTGTGGGCTCAAATGGATCCATATGGTGGTATAAAGCAACTGTAAACTATATATAACTATCCAGGTGCACATAGTATGGGGATCCTTTATTCTTCGATGATCACCTCGTCTCATTCTCCGGTTGGTACCCCGATCCCGAAACATAGAAAAAACGACAGAAAACCACCACTCTTCATTACGGTAAATCAACTATAAACGGACCATACCTTCAATAGCTATGTTAGTTTAATGCTATGTTAGTTTAATACTGGTGATTCACTGGTTAATAAGATACAATGGATATTACCATTCTATAGTAGTATATATACATATATATATTATTAATAGTATATCATATATATATACATAATGGATATTATAATGGATATTATAATGGATATTATAATGGATATTACCCCAATATCTAATTACGGTATATCTATGGATAATTACCATTCATATATGAAGATACCATATATCTTATTAACTAGATCTTGGATAATTACCATATAGCATGATTAATAGCTATGTATACCATAGATCTTGGGGGTTTCGCACTCTTCCCAGCACCTTAGTCCCATAGGCACCTTTGAAGAAGCGGATTTGGACAACTCCGGCACCATGGAGGCGGCCGGCCTCCAGAAATGACCCAAATGGCATGAAAGTAGCGATAGATTCATGGAAGATTCATGGATACCCTCTGGTTATGTCAAAATAGCTATTGAAAATGGCCTTTTATGATCTTTTATGGTGGATTTACCCATTGAAAATGGTGATTTTCCATGGATAACTACTGTATCTACTGTATCTAGGGGTGTTCATATTCATGCGATATTGTCATGGCATTTTCCATGACAACTCTATATGTTCTCTTTTGTGTTTTTAATATGTCATCCATTGATTGTGGGTAATTACCCCTTGGTAAACTAACATAACTATGGAACATCCCCATGTTTCATGGGAAAATTCACTATAAGTGGTGATTTTCCATAGTTATGATATGTGACAGTTTACCAGAGGGTACCCACATTGGTTTACATCTTCAAAGAGGGATCAGTAGCGAACATCGTTGAAGCCACCGAGGTTGAGTTGCACAGCTTCTTCCATCAGGTACATAATATTTAGCATTTATATGTACATATCATCCGCAGGAGAAATTGTTTGGCTGGTGGTTTGGAACATGTTTTTGTTTTCCATTTCATATATGGGATAATCCTTCCCATTGACGAACGCATATTTTTCAAGATTGTTATTGCAACACCAACCAGGTACATATCATCCAAAGCAGGAGAAATTGTAGTTTCCATATATTGGGAATAATCATCCCAACTGACTAATCTTTTTTCAGAGGGGTAGGTATAGCACCAACCAGTTGCAGCTTTGAAACTGGAAGGCTGGAGAGCTAGCCGAGATGCTGCAGAAGTTGGGCATCGAACCTATGTGACACGGCCGTGAAGCTCACCTTTTTAGTGGGAAAATTGTGGTGTATCAACATGAACCAACTATTTTATAGGGATATAAATGGGGGATAATCATATAGTATTTGGATGTGTTTGAAAATTGTTAGTAGGCCCCCACTTGGCAGTTTAATAGGGAAAATGATGATTAACCATGGGATTTGTTGGTACTGTAGCCTATTTTAAGACAAACCCCATATGAATAAAAGGAGATCCGAGTATTTGTATTTGGATATCACTAATTATAGTACTTGAATAATGGATCCGATCACTGCGAATATGAATGGGATATGAACGGGATACGAATGGGATATGGAATATGAATGGATGATATGTCCTAATATGAATGGGATATTTGATGTGGGAAAAAGTCAGCAAAGTGCACATCATTTTCCGAACGGGAAATCGTGGCTTTGCCACTTTTTGTTTTTCATGTTTACTGTTTACCTTAGGCATACCGCCTTTCTGGCAAATAATTTGGTTGTTTGGAATAATGGGATATGAATGGGAAATATGCATTGATGATTCTCCTTATTTTCCGAACTATTTTACGTTATTTTTACCAAATAATTCTATGGTTTAGGAGAAGAATGCAGAAGTTTGCCAATTTGGAAGCCATGGCCAACATGGCCATCATGGCCCATTTGCAGAGTTCGATCATTTACCAATTGAGATGGTGTTTTTTCACTTTCACTGTTGTGTTTCCGTTGTTCTGTGACAAATTGCCAGCGGTTTTTCATTTTCTTGTTACTTCAAGCCTTGCAAGCCTTGCGCATGTTTGCAAGCCTTGGCTGAGACTCGAAACAACCCAAATTTTGGCGTCACTTCTGCCACGGATCAACCGGGGTTTTGGAAGCGGGGCCTGGTCCTTGACAATTCCATAATTAATTGATATGGGTTTGTTTGTTTGATAGAGTCCCCCCAAATCCTCTGAATTATAATAATTTGACCCATTGAATCCTATGGAAACAATTGAAACACATGCCATTTAGAGGTATACCAAAACTGGTTGGTGGTTTGGAACATGAATTTGATTTTTCCATCTGGTTGGGAATTTCATGATCATATTTTTCAGAGGAGTTAAAACCACCAACCAGAAAATTTTGACATATATAGTAGTGCTAGTTAGTGTTCCAGTTTCACACTAATATCACTCCAACTGGCTCTTAATCTTGGCCTGGCATTGGACTGGAGATGACTCAAGAATTCCGAATTACCCCCAAGATATATGAAGTTGGTTATACATACACCATACAAATTTGGCTATATCCCAGTATGTATATACATATATATATATATATATATTTATTCATATATGTATATAATATACATATATATATATACACATGTGTGTGTGTGTTCATAATACCCTTTGTATAAAACCAGTTTTCCAGGCCTGTGCTGTTTCTTTTGGGCAAGATGTGTTTCAATCGTTGCCAAAACGCTCAGGTCGCACGTTTTGGATGAAGTGATTCGGGAAGTGGACGATGGCAATGGGGAGCCTTGGTCGCACCTGGAAAACGGGGAAGGGGGTTCACTGGAAAGGCTGGGTACCAACTATATAAAGATTGTGGTTAGCGTATAGAGCTCGATAACAGTTAATACCCTCTGGTAAACTAATGCTATGGAAAATCACAATGTTTAATGGGTAATTCAGCTATAAATTGCCATTTTCAATAGCTATGTTAGTTTACTGGAGGGTATCAAGAGGTTTCTCAGCAGAACTTGGCAAAAATCAATATTTGTTGACGGAAATTGATGATATTTTTAATGGAACTTCATGTGTTTGCTGACTGTAGAAGCGGGGAACGAACAAGTTCGTGTGCACCCCAGTGTGGCCCAGATCCATTTGACGATTTCGGGAGCATTGAGAATGCCATTCGGCTGCTTGTTCTGGTGCTCAAACATGATATGAGTCACTCGAGTCATCTCTCGAGTCGATATGTCTAGGGCATTGGACAAGATTATGTGATATGGTAATGATATGATGTGATATTTCTGTTTGGTAAGCAACATTGGACAATATTGGATATGTTGTTTGTGTGGGTCAACCTAGCATGCTTTTGGAATGTGTCACCACACGGTGAAGATTGGTCCAGCTTGCCAGACCCCACGGCCCCACGTCCCCACGTCAGAGGGCCTGGATTTTCGTTAAAATGCCACGGAAAAGAAAAAAACGTTTGTCTCAGTTGTTCAATGTTCAATATCATGTTGACAATATTTTATATACAATCTCTAAGCTCGCTCACTCTTCATGATGTTTTTCGCGTCGTTCTATGGCGCATCATGATCTCCTCATTTTTCCGATGACAGGAACTGGAGTTTAAAGAATTCAAGCACCTCATGGCCTCCCGGCAGCCATGTCGCTGATGGCCCAGAAGATTTTGGGTTTAAACGTTGGAATGGTAAGGTTCCTGTTGCTTGCTTAATTTTGATTGGGGTTGGCTGGCAACATTTACACAGGTGTATATATATGTATACATATATATATATATATATCATATATATATCATATATATTTACAATATATATTTACAATATATATTTACAATATATATATACAATATATATATATATACATATAATATATATATACAAAAAATATTTACAATATATATATATACAATAAATATACATATATATACAATATATATATATACAATATATATA